>Ga0265297_10004918_pt1 | contig 21077 bp, 26 predicted proteins | sample Munlanlwell13791_FD_192502 | JGI IMG/M metagenome (GOLD analysis project Ga0265297, IMG submission 192502) | Leachate microbial communities from a municipal landfill in Southern Ontario, Canada - Leachate well 137-91 | ecosystem: Engineered > Solid waste > Landfill > Unclassified | place...
AATGTCTTCTGCAGATTTTACTCCAGTTAATTCTAATTCGTAAATTACTTTATTTGACATTCTTCTAATATTTGTCTTTGGTTCTTGTTTTTTTAATAGTTTGAATTCTTCTTGTTTTCCCGGCAAAAACTGTTTTTTTGTTTTTTCTTGTTTTTTTTCTGTAGTTTTTTTATTCTGGAACATTTGTTCTGGGTTTACTTTTTTGCCGTTAATTACAATTTGAAGATTTGTTTTTTTTGGGATGTTTTGATTCATTTCTTTTGAAAGTTCTTTTTCCAACATCTTCATTGCGTTACCTAGCATTTTTTCTAGTATTCCTCCGCTTATTCCATTCATTTCTGGAAAAATATTTTGTGTTTCTTGGTTTTCTTCTATTAAATCGTTTTTACCAAGCATTCCCCATTCACTTTTTTTAGTTGAAAGTTTTGCTCCGCAATTTGGGCAAAAGTCATAACTATCTTTTATTTTCTCTTTACAATTCTTACATTTTTTTCGCTCAAACATGTTTATTCTTGGAATCTCTCTTTTATAAGTTTTATTCTGTTAGATATCTTTTAATTGACATTATCTGGTGGGCTTCTTCAATTAAATTTTGTTTTCCTGTTTTGAATATCATGTCTTTTATTGCGTTTTTTCCTTCGAATTCTTTTCTTTTTTTTACTTCGATTATGTTTGATAAACCAAAGAAAACTACAATCATTCTGATTAATGTTCCAAATAAAAATATCCAGACAATTGATTCAAAGTATATATTTGGGACAACTCTTATTAAGATTGCTCCAAGTCCTGCACCGAGGAAAATTCCAATTCCGTTTAGCATATTATAATAAGAAACAACAAGTCCTCTTTTTTCTTTGCTTACATTGTCGTATATAAAATTTCCCGAAGCGAGATTAAAACCTGCCCAAGATATTCCACTGATTAATGCTGGAACAGAGATTAAATAAATTATTGAACTGTTTAAAATATAAAATAAAGGAATTAATGGAGTTAGAATTGAGGTGATTAAAATTGTTTTATAGTTTCCGTATTTGTCTGCAAATTTTCCCCAAAGTCCAATAACCATTAAAGAGAAAATTGTGCTGGCGTAACTTACAAGAATATATGCTGTGTAGCCAAGACCTATTGTTCGTAGTAAATAAATTGCAAACAGCGACGATGCTATTGCACAAGCAAAGGAGTAAAAGAAATGAAATATTGTGAATTTTCCAAAATTTGTTTTGTTTAGGTTCATTAAAAAATTCCAGAATGAAAAGTAATAACCTTTTTTCAGTTTAATTGGAGGTTCGTATTGAGTTTTGAAACTTTGATAAGAAATATATCTAAATATAAACGCGAGAAGAAATAAAGTTACAAATCCGTACATTATTTTGTTTGTTCTATTAAAATATTCAAGAATTACTGAGGCAATTAATGCTAAAACTACTGAAGAAAATCCTGTGATTAAATTTCTTTTTGAGAACCATCGTCCTCGATATTTTGTGTCCACAAGGTCTCCCATCCAAGAAAACCAAGCAGGACTTGCAATGTTTGCGATAATAACAAATGTGCTGTATAAGATTAGTAAGATTATTGGAAGAAATGTTACTGCAATTCCTTTATAGAATAAAAATGCAAGTAAAGCAATTGGAATCCAAGTTAGAGATTCTGTTAAAACTGATTTTAAGACAATTTGTTTTCTTGGATATTTTTCAATTAGTCGTGAAGAAAAAATCTGACTTATTGGTCCAACTAATCCTGAGATTGAAGTAAACATTGCAACAAGAGAATCGCTTGCATTCATTGCTATTGCAAATGGAGAAATGTATGCTGAACCAAAAGAGCTTTCTCCGACGGCAAACATTCCTTCTTTAATGCTTTTTCTTCTAGCTTGGTGTTTCAACTCTTTTATTTTTGGGTGTTCCTCTTTTTTCATTTTACAAAATAATTAATTTGATTTTATTTTTTCACAGATATCAAATACTTCATCCTTTGGTTCATAATTAATTAATTGTTTTGTGTGCTCCAAATCCATATTTCTTTTTTTGTTGTTTGAGATTCCTGCAAGGATTCCAAATTTGATTTTGTTTTCGGCAATTATTGATTTGTAAATTAGTTCTGCAAAATCTCTTTGGGTTATTACATAGTGATAGGTTTCTCGCTCAAAGCAAACTTTGTTTAGCAAGTCGTTTGTTACATAAGCTCCAACACGAATTGCAAGACAACTTAAATTGTATTTTGAGGAAAAAACATTGCAGAGTGCTTCGCCGAAAACTTTTGTTGCTGCGTAGAAATTTAGTGGAAGAGGATTATCTTTTGGATGAACTTCGTAATCAATTGGGTAACCTTTTATTACATGGACACTGCTTGCAAAAATTACTCTTTTGCAGTTTGCTTTTCTTGCTGCTTCAAAAACATTGTACGCTCCGATAATATTTGGGTTTACAAATTTTGTGAAATCTTCTTCTTTTTCATTAGCATTTGCAGCTAAATTAATCACAACATCAATTCCTGCAAAAGCTTCTTCTAAAGATTTTAAATCAAGCAAATCAATTTTTTTTGTTGGAAGATTGTACTCTAAATTTTTATTATGAATTCCGATTATTAGCTCATATTTGTCTGAGTATTCTTTTTTGTATTCGGAGATTAAACTTGGCCCGATTCTTCCTGTTGCACCGAGTAATAGAACTTTTGGTTTCATTAGTTTAGAAAATTAGTTGATTATATAAGTTTTGTTAGGATAGATTTTTATAAATTAAAAGAAAAAATCACCTCTTTTATTGGGTTTTAATTATATCCCATTTTCTCTAAAAAATTTTTGTGCTTTTTTTTAATTTCTTGAAGTTCTTGTAATACTTGCTTTACCTTCTTTTGGTCTACTGAAGGATTTGATTTCATCTTTATCCATGTTTCCTCCATGTATCTCATTTGGTTTGCAATTCCTCTGTAAACAAATGCTTCAATCATCATTGTTTTGTTTGTTTTTGAGAGTTTTGCCATATCTTCTACAAGACTTAGCAAGTTTTCATCAAGGTTCAAAGAAATTTTTTTCTTTCCTTCTAAAAACTTTTCTTCTACTTTTTCCATTTTTTATTTCTCCTGTATTCTTTATAGAATACATAAATAATATTAATATAATACTATTTAAATCTTTTGGTAATATATTTTGCTAGTTTTTGTATCATTAAATTTTTATAGTTAGAAAGGGTCATTTTTTTATGGTAAAGAAAAAATTTTATGTAACCACCGCAATTGATTATCCGAATGCAGAACCGCATATTGGGCACGCATATCAGAAAGTTATAGCAGATGTTTTGTTTAGATGGCACACGCTTTTAGGAGAAGATTCTTGGTTTTTAACTGGAACAGATGAGCACGGAAAAAAAATTGAGGAGACAGCACAAAAAGCAGGAAAAAAACCAAAAGAATTTGTTGATGAGTTATCTGTTAAGTTTAAGGAAGCTTGGAGTTCGCTGAATATTCATCCAAGCAGATTTATTAGAACAACAGATTCTGACCACGAGAAATTGGTTCAGGATGCAATTAGAAGATGCATTAAATCTGGAGATATTTACAAGGGAAATTATGAAGGACTTTATTGTGTTGGTTGCGAGCAATATTACACTGAAAAGGATTTGGTTGAGGGGAAATGCCCTATTCACAAAAAACCGGTTGAATTAATTAAAGAAGAATCTTATTTTTTTAGATTAAGTAAGTATCAAGATTTTTTGCTTAGTTTGTATGAGAATAATTCAAAATTTATTTTGCCTAAAGAAAGAAAAAATGAGATTATTAATCGTGTGAAAGAAGGGCTGAAAGATTTGTCAATTTCGCGAACAAGTTTTGATTGGGGAATTCCTTTTCCTGAGGATAAAAAACATGTTGTTTATGTTTGGTTTGATGCTTTGTTTAATTATATAACTGGTTCTGGGAAGAATCACAAATATTGGCCGGCTGATGTTCATTTACTTGGAAAAGATAATAGTTGGTTTCATAATGTTTATTGGCCTGCTTTTTTGAAAAGTGCAGGTTACGAACTTCCGAAAACAGTTTTTGTCCACGGATTTTTAACGGTGAATGGAGAGAAAATTTCTAAATCATTAGGAAATATTATCTCTCCAAATTATTTGGTCGAAAAATATGGAGCTGACACTATTCGATACTTTTTTTGCAGAAATTTTGTTTTTGGCGAGGACGGAGATTTCTCTGAAAAAGCTTTGGTTGATAGACACAACGGGGAGCTTGTAAATAAACTTGGAAATTTGATTTCAAGAGTTTCTGGGCTTATTGAAAAATACGGAATTAAAAAATGTGAGAATAGTTTAAGGGAAAAATTAGACTTAGAGAAGATTAAAAAATTATTTGAAAATTATGAGATTGATAAAGTCTTGAATGAAATTTTTGCTTATGTTGATGTTTGTAATGAGTATGTTCAACATAAAAAACCTTGGGAATCTAAAGATAAGGAAGTTTTGTATGAACTTTCTGATTCAATTAAGATTATTGCAATTTTGCTTAATCCATTTATTCCGTCGAAGTCAGAGAAGATTGCCGAGCAGTTTGGTTTTGAGATTAGTTTAAAAAATTTAGATAAGCCTCTAAGTTCTAAACTTAAGATTAAATCTGGGACACATTTATTTTCAAGAATTGAGTTTGAGGAAAAAGTTATTAAGGAAGAAAAGATTGAAGAAATTATGGATGGAGTTGGAGTTGCAGAGTTTAGTGATTGGGAAAAATTAGATTTACGAGTTGCACAGATAAAAGATGTTGAGGAGATTTCTGGTGCAGATAAACTTTGGAAATTGGAATTAGATGTTGGAGAGCTTGGAAAGAGAACAATTTGTGCTGGAATTAAGCAATTTTATTCTAAAGAAGAATTGAAAGGTAAAAAGATAATTTATTTTTCAAATTTGAAACCAAGAATGCTAAAAGGAATTGAAAGTTGTGGAATGCTTTTAGCAGCGTCGAACTCTGAGCATTCAAAGGTTGTTTTAATTGCCCCAATTGGAGAGATTGAAAACGGAAGCAGAGTTGGATAAAGAGCTTTTAAGATGAGAGTAAATTATAAGTATTAATTTTTTAGTAGTTACATTAAGATAATTTTATAAATTTAATTTATATCTTAATATTATGAATAACTCTAAACCAATAAGATCTATTTTATATCCTCCAGTGGTAGTAGCACATATTTCGAGAAATTTAGGAGATCTTGTTGCTCCTTATATAAAGGACAAACAAAAGATAGAAGTTTATTTTTCATCACAACCAAATAGCCGGACTTCTATAATCTTTTTACCCTTTGCAATTCTTTCAAAAGGATCGCTAGTCAATTTCATTGTGTGATTCATAGTTATCTATATACTCTTTTATTTTTAAAAATTGTTTATTTTCTAGACAATAAAAAGATTGAGGAGCTTTAAATCTATCATAGATTTTCTGAATTTCTTTTAATTTAATCGGCTGTTTAAATTGTCTTGCACTTATTACAGGTAATGCATATCCTATTTTTTTGTTATTAAAATAATCTCGAATACCTTCAATAAATAAGTAGTTTGTTTTCCTCGCTAATTCTAGAAGATTGTCTATAGAATCTTTTATCGGCCTATCAAAATACACAACACCTTGAATTGCTTTAATCGGGGAACTTACATAAATTACACATAAAAATGGTTCATTTAATGAGACTGCGAAAACTTTTCTAAATTCAAATAGTTTGGTTCCTTCTAAAATTCTTTTAAAATATTCTTCTTTTAAGCTAATCATATAATATTTCATATTCTAAGAAAAACTAGCTGATTTATATATCTTCAAGTTTAACGAACTTTTAATCTCTTTTCAATTTCACTGCTTTTAGAAATCTTGTTAATAATCTTTCTTTGTCTTTTTCTGAATCATATGCAATTCCAAGAAGTTTTGCTGCAATTTCTTTGTATGCTCTTGAAGGTTTTGATTTAGGATAAGTGTGAACTACTGCGTCTTTTCTACTTAGTGCTTTTCTGATATATTCGTCTTCAGGAATCATTCCAAGTATGGGTATTTCAAGCATTTCTCTTACTGTTTCGGGTTGAATTTCTATTTGGTCTTTTCTAACTCTAGTCATTATTACTCCCAAGATAATTTTTTTTCTGTCTTCTGCCATTTTGATTGCTTTTAGTGCATCAGTTATTGCAGGCATTTCAGGGTTTGTTATAATTATTATTTCATCAGAAAGGTTTATTGCAGACATTGCTTCGTCTCCTAGTCCTGCTGCACAGTCAAGAATAATATATTCAGCGATTTCTCCAAGACCTTTTTTTATGTCTTTTAGTTTTTCTGTTTTTGTTTTTTCAAATTCTCTAATTGAAAGAGATGCAGGTAAAATTTTCATCCCTGATTCGTGTTCGTAAACTGCTTCAACTAAGTCTGCTTTTTTTGCGATTACATGGTTTAGATTTATTGGAACTTCAGGAGAACCTAAGTGAATTCCAACATTTGGTGTAGATAAATTTGCGTCAACTACTAAAACATTTTTTCCAAAATAGTTTAGTGCAGCTCCTAGGTTCACTGCAGTTGTTGTTTTTCCAACACCTCCTTTTCCAGAGGTGATTACGATTATTCTTGTCATTTGTTTCATAAAATAGAGAAAATTCTCTTATTTAGATAGAAGAAATTGTTTTGTGTTACTTATAAATTTTTCCAACATGTCTGCGTAAACTTTTAGTTGTTCTAAATTCACATTTATCTCTTTTCCTTGGTAAGATATTCTTAAATTTACGTTTTTTCTAAACTCTCCAATTCTTTCTTTTCTTAGTTCGTCTATTTTTCTAAACATTTGATAAGTTTCAATTACTTCCTCGATATTTTTGTCTCCTTTGAATAGTTTTTTCATTTCTTCTATTTTTTTTATTGGGCTTATTGGAACTTCTTTTATTTTCTTTTTTGCTTTTGCGTGTTCTAAAATTCTTTCAAAACTTACTTCAATCATTTTTGTCCATCGTCGTATAAGATTTAGTATGACATCGCAGGTTTTTGTGTACTTCAAGCTAACATAAAGTAGATGGTCTGCGCTAATTTTTTCTGGTATGATTTCTTCCATTTGAATAGAACCGTCTATAGACGTTAGATTATAAGTGTGCTTTTCTTTTTATACTTTTGGTTTAGCATATATTCGCTATTTATAATCTTTTTTGTTAATTTTTCCACTTCTTTTTTATTTTTTGTAATAAATCTTTTAATAATTGTAAAAATTCTTTTGTTTTTTCTAAATCTAGACTTTCGTGCTGAAGGTCTTTTGACATGATAATTATTTTTTTATCTCTTACAAATTCCATTGGGCTTGTTTCGTGTTTTTTTGCTAGATTAAAGACTTCTTCAATTTGAGATATTTCTCTTTTGTTTATTCCGTATTTTGGGCAACATTTTTCTCTAAAGGTTTGCATATTTACTTTTGGGTCAATGTCGAGTCTGATATTTCCTTTTACATATTCATACTGAAGAACCCCATTTATTGCTTTACCTAAGGAAATTCTTATCTCTTCAAGCATTCTTAATAGAAGCTTTTTGCTGTTTAGTATTTGAAAAGTGGTGTAAAGAATATTTTCAACTGAATCAGCTATTCTTTGGGCTTCGCCCAGGTTTTCTTGGATTTTATCCATAATAATTTAGAGATTGATTGATTAATAAGGTTTGTTGATTTAGAGTTTATTCACTTAATTTAAGAATTGCTTCTGCTAAATCGCCTGTTTCTTCTAGAATTTGTTTTGCTTTTTGTTTTGTGCAACCAGTTTGTTCCACAATTGTATTTATGTCGTCTTCTGAAATTTCAACTTGCATTGATTCTTCTGTTTCTTCTCCTACAATTTGATAAGAAGTTTGGCCTTGCATTTTTATTTTTGTAACTGAAGGGTTTTCAAGAATTGTTTTTGTTCCGTCGTTTTTTTCAATTATTACTCTTTTAGCATCTATCTCTTCATTTGAGATTCCCATCTTTTTCATCATTCCTTGCAATTGTCGTGGGTTTACTCCGCCGAACATTTTACGCGTAAAAAACTCCTAGAAGCATTCTAAATGCAATTATTCCAAGAATAAAAATTACAACCTGAGTAGGTTTTAGATTAAAGTAACTTGGATAATCCTCAGAATAACGAGTGATTCCTCCAAATCCGCTTGGTAAATTTACTCCTGTGTTTGCCATAATTTATTTTGTTTCTTGGATTATTTAAAGGTTTTTGTGAATTATTCTTGGTTCAACTTACAATCTTTTGGGTTTTTGTCGTACCGCATTCGTAAAAATACTGGTGCTCGCATAATTTTGTCGTTTGTTAGTTCAAGGTATTTTGCTTCGCAACAAAGTTTTGGCTTTACCCAGATTAAATTTTTTATCTTTGAATCTTCTACTATTGGAGTTTCTGACTTTATTTTTTCTAGTCTTTTTAGAATCTCTGTTTGTTCAGCTTCTGAAAAACCTGTTCCAACTTTTCCAACCCAATGAAGATTGTTTTTATTGTAAACTGCAAGTCCTAAAGTTGAGAGTTCTCGTTTTTCTTGAGTGTAGCAGACAATTACACAATCCATTGATTTTGTGAATTTGATTTTTTGCCAGTCTCGAGTTCTTTTATTTGGATGATAAATCCCATTTATGTCTTTTGCCATTACTCCTTCCATATTTTTCTCTTTGATTTTCTTCCAGAGTTTTTCTCCTTTTGTTGTTTGAGAAATCAATTCAACATTTTTGTTTTCAATTAGGGTTTTTTCTAGGATTTTTCTTCGCTCAATAAAAGGTAGTTTAATTAAATATTTTTCATTTAATTCTAAAATATCAAATACCACAAAAGTTGCAGGAAGTTCTTTACTTCTTTTTTTAATTAGTGTTTTGTCTTTTACTTGTTCTCTTCTTTGTAAGAGATTAAAGATAGGAATTTTCTTTTTATCATAAACAATTATCTCTCCGTCAAGAACAGCTGATTTTTCTTTTATTTTGACCTTTATTTCTGGATATCTGTAAGTTATGTTTAGATTTCTTCTGTTGATTAGTTTTTGATTTGAATTAATGTAACAAACTGCACGAGTTCCGTCAAGTTTTGGTTCAAAGACTAAGTTTTTTTCTTTGAAAAGTTTTGTATCACCAACTTTTGCAAGCATAGGTTTTATCATTAGAAGACTAAATCTTTTGTGTTTAATATATTTTATTGTTTCTTTGATAAATAGAAGTTTTTTTAAAGTTTAGAGCTTCTCCATAAAAAATAAAGCAAAACTTTGAGAATAGAAGTTTTTTTAAAGTTTATAGAGCGTTTAGTTTCATGGCTAAAGGTGGAATTGAGTTTAAAGACATTGAAGAAAGGATTAAGAAATTTTGGGAAGAAAATAAAATATTTTTGTCTAAAAGTTTTGAGGGAAAAAAGGTTTATTCAATTGATACTCCGCCTCCAACTGTTTCTGGGAATATGCATATTGGTCACGCATTTAGTTATTCGCAACAGGATTTTATTGCGCGATTTAGAAGAATGTTTGAAGGAAGCGTGTATTATCCTTTTGGTACAGATGATAATGGTTTACCTACGGAAAGACTTGTTGAAAAGAAAAATAATATTAAAAGTAAAGATATGAGTAGAGCTGATTTTATTAAATTGTGTTTGAAAACTCTAAAAGAAATTACTCCAGAGTTTGTGCAGGATTGGAAAGATATTGGAATGAGTTGTGATTTTTCAAAAATTTATTCAACAATTGATGATAACTCTCGAAGGATTTCTCAAGCTTCTTTTATTGAATTGTATAAGAAAGGAGAAATCTATAAAAAAAGTTTTCCTACAATTTGGTGTCCTGAGTGTCAGACTTCAATTGCTCAGGCAGAACTTGAAGATAAAGAAGAGAAAAGTTTGTTTTCGACGCTGAAATTTAAGTGTGACGGAAAAGATTTGCTGGTTGCAACAACAAGACCTGAAATGCTTTATGCTTGTGTTGGTGTTTTTGTTAATCCAAAAGATAAAAGATATTCTAAAATTGTTGGAAAGACTGCAAAGGTTCCTTTGTTTAATTTTGAGGTTCCAATAATTGCAGATGAGTCAGCACAGATGGATAAAGGAACAGGAGTTTTGATGATTTGCTGTTATGGGGACAGGTTTGATGTTGACGCTGTTAATCGTTGCAATTTGAATCCAAAAGTTATTATGAATAAAGATGGAACACTTAATATTCCAAATTATGAAGGTTTGAAAGTTAAGCTTGCCCGAAAAAAAATTTTAGAGGATTTGAAGAATGCCAATTTAATTGTTGAGCAAAAAGAAATAACTCATATTGTTAATGTTCATGATAAGTGTGGATGCGGGATTGAATTTGTTGAGACCCCTCAGTGGTTTATTAAAATTTTAGATAAGAAAGAGAAATTTATTGAACAGGGAAATAAAATTAAGTGGTATCCTGAATATATGAAAAAAAGATATGACAATTGGGTTAATGGGCTTGAATGGGATTGGTCAATTTCTCGAAATAGGCATTTTGGAATTCCGATTCCTGTTTGGGAATGTGAAAATTGCAACGAGATTATTTTGGGGTCAGAAAAAGAACTTCCAGTTGACCCTTTGGAGACAAAAAAGATTTGCCCTAAATGTAAATCTAAAACAATTCCCGAATCAATGGTTTTGGATACTTGGGCAACAAGTTCTCTTAGTCCGTATTTAGCTTCGAATTTGGTTGAAAATAAAGTTAAAATTCCGTTTTCTCTTCGACCGCAAGCTCATGATATTATTAGAACTTGGGCATTTTATACAATTGTTCGAGAGTATCTGAAAAGTGGAAATGTTCCTTGGAATGAGATTATTATTTCTGGAAATGTTTCTTTGGGAGGGGAAAAAATGAGTAAATCAAAAGGAAATGGTGTTGACCCAAGAAAAGTTTTAAATGATTATGGGGCTGATGCTTTAAGGTTTTGGGCAGCAGGTTCAAAAATTGGAGCTGATTTAGATTATCAAGAGCAAGATTTAGTTGCAGGAAAAAAGATAATAAATAAACTTTCTAATGCTACAAAATTTGTTTTTATGAATTTGGAAAACTACGACGGAAAAAGTAAGCCAAAGAATCTCGAATTAATTGATTCTGAATTTTTGAAAAAGGTAAATGGTCTTGTGAAAGATTGTAGCGAAGGATTTTTGGTTAATGAATATTCAAAAGCAAAATCCAGAATTGAGCAATTTTTTTGGTCTGACTTTTGTGATAATTATTTAGAGATTGTAAAAAAAAGAGTTTACCAAGGAGTTGGGGAGGAAAAACTTTCTGCTCAATATACTTTGTATAATTCTCTTTTGACTATGGTTAAATTGTTTTCTCCAATTATGCCTTTTATTTGCGAAGAGATTTATCAAAATAATTTTAGAGATTTTGAAAAAGAGAAGTCGATTCATATTTCTAGTTGGCCAAAAACTTCTAGCGAGGTTTCTAGTGATTTGTTTGATTCTTTTGTTTCTTTGTTAGCAAAGATTAGGCAAGAAAAAACAAATTCTCAAAAAGCAATGAACTCTGAAATTAATTTAAGTTTAGATAAAGAAGAACTTGAGAAATTTTCTGATTTAATTGATGATTTGAAAAATGTTACAAATGCTAAAAAAATTAAGAAAGGTAAATTTAGTGTCGAATTTATTTAGCTTAAACTTATAAATCTTATATTTATTCTATTAATATGGCTTCAACTAAACAAGAACTCGCGGATTTGGTCTTTAAGTTAGCGGAGCATAAGGGACGACATACTGAATTAATTACTGTTTATATTCCAGCAGGCTACGATGTTAATGTGACTCAAAAGCAACTTGAAGCAGAAGGCTCAACCGCCAAAAATATTAAGTCAACAGCTACGAGAAAAAATGTTGGTGATGCTCTTGATAAGATTGTTCGTTTCTTAAAAGATTTTAGAAAAACTCCTGAAAATGGTTTGGCTGTTTTTTGTGGGAATATTTCAAAGGTTGAAGGACAAGATGATTTGCAACTTTTTTCAATTGAGCCTCCTGAACCTGTTTCTGTTCGTCTTTATCGTTGTGATAAGGATTTTGTTTTGGAACCGCTTGAAGAGATGCTTGCTGTTGGAGAAATTTTTGCTCTTTTAGTTATGGATAGAAAAGAAGCAACAATTGGAAAATTAGTTGGTAAGCGAGTTGAGGTTTTGCAAAAAATGACGAGTGGGGTTCCTTCAAAGGTTAAGGCTGGAGGACAAAGTGCTCAAAGATTTCATAGAATTACTGAAGGTTTAACTAAAGATTTTTACAAGAGAATTGCAAATGAAATGAAGAATTTTTTCTTGGAAGATAAAAAACTTAAGGGAATAATTGTTGGAGGTCCGATTCCAACTAAGGACGAGTTTTTAGATAATGAATATTTACCGACTCCTTTACAAATAAAAGTTATTGGAAGAGTTGATATTGGAAACACAGATGCATCTGGGCTTGATGAGCTTGTTCAAAAGTCGCAAGATATTTTAGCAAATCAGGAAATTATTAAAGAGAAAAAACTTCTTGAGAAATTTTTTAATACTCTTGGTTCAAAACCAGATTTAGCAGCTTACAAGGAAGACACAATAAGAAAAGCTTTGCAATATGGGGCTGTTGATTTATTACTTTTATCGACGAGTTTAGATAAAACTTTAGCAAGAGATTTGAGAACTTTGGCTGAGAATATTTCTTCAAATGTTGAGGTTGTGTCTACTGAAACAACAGAAGGAGATCAATTTAAACAGCTTTCTGGAATGGGTGCAATTTTAAGATTTAAAGTTTAGTTAATCACAATAATTCTTATAAACTGAATATTTGTTAATTATCTATGGATATTTTTGGATTTAAACAGAGAGCAGTTGCAAGAGATGAAAATTTGTTTTGTAGAGAAATGATGAGATTAAGAGATAGAGCGTGGGATTCTGGTTTAGAGATTACTTTTAGAGGAAAACAAACTCTTGGAGGCCCTTATTTTCCTTTTTTAATATGCCAAACTCAAGATGAGCAAAAAGTGTTTAAAGAATCCGGAAATCTTGGAGCAATAGTCTATGCTGGAGGAGCTTTTAGTGAAGGAGATTACTCTTCTCCGTTTATTTTTAGAGTATCTGGTGCAGTGAATGCTTACTCTACAGGAGTTTGTGACACCATTTCTCTTTTAGAATTTACCTCAGGAATCTCTTCTGACCATATTCCTAGTGCTCTTCCTAGATTTATGGATGAACAAAGAGTCTATTCTTTAAAACAAATAGAGAATCTTAATCCATCTTCTTTTGGGTTCTATGTAGGAGAGTTTGGAATTGTTCATCTAAATCAGTGTTTTTCTGATAGGTCTTTAGGAAAAATTGTATTGAGTGGTTTATCTGACGAAGCCCCTAGAAGAGTTTTCAACTTACCTTTTGAAGAGAAAGTTTAATTTATTGTTGAAATCTTCCTGTTAAAAGAAATGTTTGTAAATTATCTAAATTGATTATTTGTGCTGGTTCTGTTGGTTTTGGAGTTGTTAATGTTAATTCAAAATTTGGTTTATGAAATAAAATGTTTCTATAAACTCCAATGGAAGAACTATCTTTTTTTCTTAAGAATAAACTTTCTTCTGGATTATATTCAAAACCTTCACATCCGTGGAAATAGTTCAACATTGCTGTAGGTGTTACTCTTGTTTGAATTCTTCTTCTATCTTCTCTAGAATAAGTTTCAAAATTGAAATTTATTTTGGAAACAAATATTGGGATTAATCTTCCGTTGTATCCAAAACTTTGGTCTTCTATGGGGTGAATTGTATATGTACTTTTTGGTTCTTCCATAGAAATTTCACAAATTATCTGTATATAAGTATTATTGTTATCTTAAAAAATGTCAATAAACCAATTTGGAAAAATTCCTGTGTCGTTTGTGTGGTAGACTTTATGAGTTATTTGTCCTAATATTAATTTTAATTTTAAATTATTTTCTTTTATCAGTTTTTTATTCTCGCTGTTTATTGCAATTTGTGGAGGTTTGAATAAAGTTGGAGTGTAGTTAAAACATTTTTCAAATTCAGTGATTCCTTGGTTGAGATATTCTTGACTTCTTGGTTTGTCAAATTCTTTGTAAGTGTGATAAACTCCGTGAAGTCCCAGTGTTTTGTTTAGTGATAAAATATATTCACACCAAGTTTTGTTTTCTGAGATTGAATAGTTTTCAAATTTGGGGATTATCCAAAGAATGTCTACTTGATTAATATAAGGAGAATTTTCAAATAAGGGATTTACATCGTCGATTTCTGTTTTGTTTATTTTTCTTACAAATAGAAATAGAAAGAGAAGGATTATTATAAATGAAAGAATGATTTTTGTTTTTTTCTTCATGTCTTTCTAATGTGGCAAGCTTTTAAAACTTCTTTGATTTTAGTGTTTTATGGAAATGTCTAGTAAGACTCTTGAGGAAATTGAGGAGACAAAAGAAAAAGATAATTTGAAACTTTTAGAGGCTGTTTTTTTTGTTTCTGGTAGGTTTTTGAAAATGCAGGAGATTATTAGTTTGACTGATTTGAATCCGATTTTAATTAATGATTTAATTGATAAGTTGAAACAGAAATATTCTAAGGAAGACTCTGCAATTGAAATTGTTGAAAAGGGCGGGATGTGGAAGATGGATGTAAGGCAGGAATATGTTTTTATTATTAACAAACTTGCAACAGGTTCAAGCGAGTTTACAAAAGCAGAGCAAGAAACTTTGGCGATTATTGCATATAAGCAACCAATTAAACAATCTGTTATAATTAAAATTAGAGGGAATAAAGCATATGACCACATTCACAAATTCTTGCAACTTAGTTTGATTAAAAGTAAAAAAGAAGGTCACACAAATCTTTTGAGTTTAAGTGAGGATTTTTATGATTATTTCAGTGTTAGCGACGAAGGAATTCCTCTAAAAGATGTTGCGGGACTTGATGAGGCAATTGAAGAAGCTGATTCTGATGACGATACAAATTCCTTTCAGGATTTGCATAAGGAAGATTCTGATGACGATACAAATTCCTTTCAGGATTTGCATAAGGCAATTGAAGAAGCTGATTCTGAAGACGAAGAAAGTGAAGTAGAAAGTCAAGAGAGTAATTTGGAGGAAAAAGAATAATGGAATTTTTAATTGGAGTTTATTTGTTTTATTCTTTTTTTTCTTTGTATTTTTTATTTTTGTTTGCACTTTTATATTTGAAGAATTGCACAAAAATGTATTCTTATGAAAAATATTCTCGTCTTTATTCTTTGAGTATTGTTGTTCCGTGTTATAATGGTGCAGAAAGTATTGGGAGAACAATTCAAAAGTTAGTTGAGTCTGATTATCCTGGGCTAAAAAAAATTGTTGTGGTTGATGATTGTAGTAAAGATAATTCTTATGAGATTATGAAAGAGTATGCTAAAAAATATCCTCAGGTAATTGCAGTGCAGACTCCAAAAAATACTGGTTGTGCTGCTGGTGCAAAAAACTATGGAACAAAATTTGTTGATACAGAATTAGTTGGCTTTACTGACGATGATACTTTTATTCGTAGTGATGCAATTAGTCATATGGTTGGAGTTTTTAACGACGAGAAAGCAGGTGCAGTTACTTCAAGAGTTTTGGTTAAACGAACTGGAACTTGGCTTGAAACTTTTCAGTCTATCGAATATAAAATAATTGCTTTTACAAGAAAACTTTTTGGTTTTGTTGGTGCGATTTATGTTACAAATGGTCCTTTGAGCATTTACAGAAAAAAAGCATATGACCAAGCTGGAGGTTTTGATGAGAAGAATATGACTGAAGATATTGAGATTACTTGGCATTTTGTGTCGCAGGGCTGGGATGTTCATATGTGTATGCCTGCTGTTGTTTATACTGTTGCTCCAAATAATATTAAAGAATGGTTTAAGCAAAGGTTAAGATGGAATATTGGAGGTGTTCAGACAATTAAAAAATATTATTGGGCAATTTTTGGTGGTGCTGGAATGCTTGGTTATTTTATTTTGCCTTATTTTGTTAGTGCTTGGCTTCTTGGAATTACTGGCTTGGGATTTTTAGTTTATCGAGGGATTAGACGAATTATTTTTGAATTATTTTTCTATAATTATTCAACTCAAGCAGAGGTTGCACGTTTTGTTTTATCTGATTTAAATTTGAATCCTACTGTTTTGATGTTTTTTGGAGTTGTAATTTTGATGCTTAGTTTTGCTTATACATTTACAGGGTTACTTCATTCAAGAGAAAAAGATTTTAAAACTTACAATGTCTTTGCAATTGTAGGATATATGTTTTTTTATTTACTTAGTTATCCTCCGTTATTGATTTATTCAATATACAAGTTTTTCACAGGGAAGTTTAGTTGGTAAATGGCAATAAAAATACAAAAATGGATCTTTTTGGAAGCTTTACTAGTTACAATTGTAGTATTTGTTTTAGGAATTTTAATAGGAGTTAGTTTTGAGTCTGGAAGAATTAATGAGATGAATGATTATTATATGACTTCAGAAGTTTCTCTTACAGATATTATTGCGTTAAATCAGATGGTTGATTTGGGTTATGTTGATTGTGCTGAATTAAAGAAGACAAATTTGGATTTTGCAGATAGGATTTATTCTGAAGCAAAGCTTTTGGAGCAATATGAGGAAGCAGGGCAGATTAGTGACAATATTCAACTTGTGCATAAAAAATACGACTTACTTAGAACTTTTCTATGGATAAATTTGATTCATTCAAGTGAGCAGTGTGGAAAAAATAGTTCTTATGTTATTTATTTGTATAATTATGGTGAAGAAGATTTGAATAAGAAAGCAACTCAAAGTGTTTGGTCTAAATATTTGGAAGACCTAAAAGAAGAAATGGGGGAAGATTTAATTCTTGTTCCAATCGCTTCAAATACTGGGCTTGATTCTTTGGATGCTTTAATTAAGAAAAACAATATTTCAGAATTTCCTGTTGTTATTGCAAATAAGGGAAATGACTCTTTAGTAATAAGAGATATGGATTCTTTACTTAAGTTAAAAGATTATTTGAAATAGATTTTAATCACAACAATTCTTAAAAAGAGAGATTATTATTTCTCTTAATGGAATGTTCAAATTGTGGGGTTTCTGGGGACAAAAGTCCTTTGTTTGATGTAATCTCTGGTTCTGGAATCGTTAAACTTTGCGGGAGTTGTATGAATCGAGTTGATGTTCCTGTTTTGAGACGACCAACAACATTTCAGTTAAAAGAATCTGAAAAAACAGATAAGATTCCAAGAGAATTAACTAGAGGAGAGAAAATTTCTCAAATTAGTTCGCAAGTTCGAAGAAGGCCGTTTTTAGATAAGCAGAATGTTAGTTTAAGAGATATTGTTGAGAGAAATTTTCATTCAACTATTTCAAGTTCTAAGAAAGCTATGCCAGAATTAATTGATAATTTTAATTGGATTATTCTCCGAGAAAGACGAGCAAGACATCTTACTTGTTCTCAGGTTGCAAAGGAAATGGGTGAATCAGAGTCGGCGATTAAAATGGCCGAAGATAAAATCTTGCCTGACGATGGATATAAATTAATTAGAAAACTTGAATCTTATTATGGGCTTTCTTTGGTTAAGAAAGAATTTGATGACAAGGTTCCAAAGATTACTTCAAAGAGATTAATTAAGTTTGATAATGAATTTGCAAAGAATTTGACTATTGATGACTTGAAGAAAATGAAAGCTTCAGGAAAAGAGGAATCTGAGAAAGAAGTTGTTTGTGCTAAGTTAGATATTGAGGATGATTTGGATTTGATTGAAGAATCTAGCGGAGTAAGAGGAAAAACAGAGTTAGACCAAGACGAAATTGATAAGATTCTTTTTAGAGGTCAATAAAAACCTTTTTAAACTCAATTTAATCTTTCATAATATGGAAATTAAAATACTTAGAAGCGATAAAGAAGAATTTGAGGTCGAAGTAGATAATTTAACTTTAGTTGAACTTTTGAGGTCTTATTTAATTAAAGATTCTGAGGTTTCTTTTGCTGCATGGAAGAGAAATCATCCAACAGAGAATCCAATTTTACTTGTTAAGACAAAAGGAAAGGATGCAAAGAAATTAGTTAATTCTGCTATTAGCGAAATTATAAAAGATTTAGACGGAATCTTAGTTGATTTTAAGGCTTTGAAATAAGATTTAATTTAATAATTTTTCTAAATTATTAATTGTTTTTTGTCCTTCTTCGGTCAATAAGGTTATATGTTTTCTTGTGTCTTGTTGATCTAATGAGATGGTTATATATTGAGGTTTATTACTCCATAATTTCTTTAATGCAGTAGAGACTGTAGATTGTGCGCCACCTAAATTTTTATGTATTTCCCCCATAGAAGATTTTCCATTTAATTTCAAATAAATTAATACTTGTAAATCAAATTGAGTAAGGTTATTATCTGAAGCATAATCTCTTATTTTTCTTTGTTGTTCTAAGTATCTTTGAATATTAGATTCACTTTCCATATCTTCTAGAGATTCTTAACCTTTATAATATTTTCTGTTTAGTTACTACTTTAGAGTAATTTATCTTAAATTTATCTTTGAATATTTTTCTTTGAAATGATGTTTGATTTTTTTCTTTGTTAGGAAATATAAGATAAGAATTATTGCAAGAACAAAGAAGATTGTTGAGCTTGTGTCAATTAGAGTATTTATTTTGCTATACATTTCTCCAAAAAAATATCCTATTCCAATTAAGATTATTGATTTTACAAAACTTACTGGAATGCAATAAGAAAAAAATCTTTTTGCTTTTACTCCTGCGGCTGAAGCAGAGATTAGTGCCCAACTTCCAAGCCCAATTATAAATTTTGATATAAAAATTGTTTTTCCGGCATTTTCTTTGAAAAATTCTTCTATAAAATTAATTTTTTCTTTAGAAATTTTTAGGAATTTTAAGAGGTCTTTTCTGATTAAGTATCCTATGCTAAATGCTAAAATGTCTCCGGTTATATCCGAGAATACAAGAATAAAATAGACAACACTTATTTTAAATATTCCAATTGAACAGAGAAAACCTGCAAGGATTGAAGTTAGCGGGCCTTCAAAGATGCAGATAAAAAATAATGCAAAATATCCGTGAATTGTTAGGTAATTTAATATCAATTCTGGATTTAAGTAAGACATTGATTATTTAGGAAATTTAGATTTATATTGGTTTTTGTGGTTCAAATGCGGATGCATTTCCTATTGGATTTTGCTCGTACCATTTTTGTGCATAGAATGCAAGTGTCCAACCATCAAAAGGGAAGAGAATCTTGGTATTTGTTTGTGGGCTTAAATTTAATCTCGTTAGAATTGTTTCCAGAGAAAGAACAGTTCTTTTATCTGAAAGTATTGCAAAACAAGGATTGTTTACTTCAACTGTTCTTTCTTCTTGTATTTTGTCTGTCCAAGCATTATATTCTTCTTGTAAACTTGTTGGCATATTCTCAATCTCTCCATAATCCTCCCAATCTTCTGTTGTTATTGGATATTCTTCTTCTTGGGTGTCTCTAAATGTTATTTCTTTTAATTTAGAAAGAGAATCAAAATATGCTTCGTTTTCTCCTATAAAACTTGGTTTGAATCTTTGGATTTCTGTATGGGCACATCTAAATTTTCCTTTTTTATCCAAAAATATTCCTTTGTGGTTTTTATCTCTTGGGCAAGTTTTATGGCGAATATATGGCAGTTCAAATTGGGTATATAATTCGCTAATTTTTTTTTCATGCCATAGGTTTTGAAAGTTATCTGGGTTTTGGTTCATCCAATTTTGAATAAATCCAATCATTTCGTTGATATTCATTTCCCATAGCACATCTATTTGTCCTCCCCATCTGCAACTATCTAAGCATGCTCCAAGATGAATTCCTTTCATGTTTTCGTCCATTAGATATTTTGCTTGCTGTTTTGGTTTTCTTCCTTTGGATTCAAGATAAGGTTCTTTTCCCTCTAAGGTTTTTATTAAAGTATAAGGGATTGCCATAAATTTTTTATTCTTTTTTGATTTATAATGATTTATGTGGTGTATCTAAATATTTATTAATTCTAATTTTGAGTTTTTTATATGGAACTTTGTGAAAAAATCTCGAGTGGAAGTTATGATTTTAATCGTTGGCTTTATGGAGGTTATGAAAAAGATATAATTACTATGATTGCGGGAGGGCCTGGAAGTGGTAAAACTAATTTTTGTATTTTGGCTTTGTGTAGTCAGATAAAAAAAGGGAGCAAGGTTATTTTTATTGATACTGAGGGAGGTTTTAGTGTTGAGAGGGTAAAACAGATTTTAGGAGAGGAATATGTTAAATTTTTAGAGAATGTTTTAATTTTGTCTCCGACAAGTTTTGTTGAACAAAAAAAATGTTTTGAGAGATTAAATCAGGAATTAAAAGAGGGACAGGTTTCTTTGGTTATTGTTGATGGGATGAGTATGCTTTATAGACTTGAAATTGGAGATTGTAAAGAGTTTGGGGAAAAATCTGTGCAAGAAGTTAATCGTGAGATTGCAAAACAAATGCAGAGTTTGTCTGAGATTTCTAGAAAGCAAAAAATTCCTGTTATAATTACAAATCAGGTTTATTCGAATTTTTTGAGTGAAGAGGAAATTCTTTCAGGAGTAAGAAAAGAGACAAATCTTGTTGGAGGAGATTTGTTTAAGTATTGGAGTAAATGTATAATCGAGTTGAAAAAAGAAGGAAACAAACGAACCGCAATCTTATTAAAACATAGAAGTTTGCCTGCTAAAGAAATGGGATTTGTAATTAAAAATGACGGCATTTATAGACGAGGTTTTTTGTAAATGGCAAAATTTTATCAAGAAACAAATTATCCTTTGCACGAGATTGCTAGAGATACAGATATCTTTGTAGATAATTGTGCATTGCATATAGGAGTTAATACAGGTTTTAATAAAAACACTTATTCTTTTAATCGAGGCAGTGCTTCTGAAGATTTATTTATTAAAGTTCAGGCTCTTGGTTTTTGGAGAAATGTTGTAAGCGATTTTAATTTAGATTATTCTAATAGAATTTTTGTTACAAAAGAAATTTATGATGAAATTTCTTTTGTCGAAGCAAAAGGAAACGGAAAAAAAAGAGATAATCTGATTTTAAAATTAAGAGAGAATCAAAATTCTTTGAAAAAGGTGTTAAAGGGCAGGAATAGTGTGATC
>Ga0265297_10004919_pt1 | contig 21077 bp, 23 predicted proteins | sample Munlanlwell13791_FD_192502 | JGI IMG/M metagenome (GOLD analysis project Ga0265297, IMG submission 192502) | Leachate microbial communities from a municipal landfill in Southern Ontario, Canada - Leachate well 137-91 | ecosystem: Engineered > Solid waste > Landfill > Unclassified | place...
AGTATCAGCAATAACAATAATCGGCGCGTAGATAGAGCTAAAAGGAACTTCTTCATGATGTGCGGCAATAGCGTTTACCACAATAGGACTTTCACCGCAGCGCTTAGCAATTTCACTGCCTAATATTGCATGAGGACCTTCAACTTCAGCCGATATTGCTTTTCCGATATCATGAAACAATCCGGCTCGCAATGCGATTGTACCGTTGAGTCCCAATTCTTCAGCGATCATGCGAGCAAATAAACCAACCTCTTTGCTGTGCTCTAAGACATTCTGTGAAAAACTTGTCCTAAAGTAGAGCTTGCCCAACATTGAGATCATCTCATCATGAACACCTTGAAGGTTTGCTTGTAAAACGGCCTTTTTACCATAATCTTGAATGACATCATCGATCTCTTTTTCGCACTGACCGACAACTTCCTCGATACGTGTTGGATTAATACGGCCGTCAGCAATTAATTTTTCTAAAGATCGTCGAGCTATCTCGCGACGTACGGGATTGAACCCTGAAATGGTAATAATTTCCGGCGTTTCACCTATGACAAATTCCATGCCAGTCGCCATTTCAAGCGCCTTAATATTGCGTCCTTCCTTACCGATAATACGACCCTTCATTTCGTCGTTTGGTAAATTTACAACACTCGATGAGTGAGGAGAGACTTGTTCAGCTGCAAATCGCTGCATAGCTGAAACCAGATGATTAATCGCACGCTCTTTAGCTTCTTGTCGTGCTTCTTCTTCAACCTTTTGAATCCATTTTTGATTGGCGAGTCTGACTTCGGACTCCAAAGATTCCAGCAGCATCTGCTTTGCTTCATCCTTGGTTATATTTCCGATGCGTTCTAACTTTGAAACGAGCTCAGCATACATGGTTTTCATTTTTGCTTCATCAGCTCGTAAAATATCTTCCATACGTGAAAGCTTGCGTTCTTTTTGCTGCAATTCATTACGCAGCTCGTCAAGGGCAACTTCGCGCTTTTCAATGGCATCGTATTTTTCATTAACTTTTTGATTTAAGCGGTCAATGTCACTACGCCCACGCTTTATTTCTTGCTCAAAGTCTACGCGCTTTTTATAGAGTTCATCTTTAATTTTTAATAAGGCTTCGCGTTTTTCCGCCTCAATATCGCGCTGGGTATTTTTCCACTTCTCCTTGGCCTCACCAAGCATTTGATTTGCCACGGCATACTTGTGCTTCACAAGAAACATCAAGAAAGCCCACAAACCAATAGCCCCTAGGCCAATAAGTATGAAAGCCCAGCTTCCAAATTCTAAAATCATCCCATTTCCTAACATTATTTCATACAATTAACTATGTTTAATTACCCTTAAAGTATACCATGGTTTTAGCTAAATGGCTATTATTTTTTCCAAAGAGCATTTATTTCTAAAACAAAAGCCTCTAAAGAATACTATTAAGTCTTCATTGAACAGTTAGGAAAATAGGCAGAAAAGACCTGCAGTTACTAAGCAGACCTTAATAAACTAATCAGAAACCCACAAAAGCACCCCAAAAAGAACTCTATTTAGGCATATCAAGCCCTAAATGCTCTAATTCTTGATCAATGAAATTAACAAGTGACTCTCCCTTTCCTTGCTGCATTTCGCAACTATTCACTTGATATGCTAACCGCAATGCGGCCAAAACCGCAATGCTCTTCGCATCAAAATGCGCGTTGCCGGCTATTTCTTTCATAGTTGAATCAACTAAATCAGCGGCTTGAACAATAAGGTCAGGAGATTCATCAGACCTAATGGTATAGTTCTCTCCGAATATAGATACTTTGTATTGCCCAGCTTTTTGCATCATAATTGGGTTTCGCCTTCTATGAGCGAATCAATATTTTTAATCAAATCATCAACAACCATTTTTGTTAATGCTTTTTCTTGATCAAATTCATCTGCACGCTTAGCTTCATCTGCTGCAACCGTTTGCATCATAGTAATTTTGTCAGCAAGCTGCGCATTTTCCTCGGTGAGTCGGGCATTTTCTGCTTTTAGTTGTTTAATAATCTCAATTAAAGAAACAACTTTTTTCTCTAAAACGCTCAATGTCTCCACAGCACTCTCCTTTCTTGTGCCAAAATCATATTCTCTCTATACCAAGATTAATGATCGCAGACAATTGTTGTCAAGGAGTTACTTTTTTACAGTAGCAACAATTGCAGAAAATGCTTGTGGATCATAAATCGCAATCTGGCTGAGCATTTTACGATTCAAATCGATATGAGCAACCTTAAGTCCATTCATAAAGGTACTGTAAGACATGTCATACTGCTCTACTGCTGCTTTTATACGAGCTATAAATAGAGATCTCATGTCGCGTTTTTTCAATTTGCGACCGGCAGTGGCATAAGCCATAGCACGCAAGAATGTTTCTTTAGCACGTCTGAAAACATTTTTACGCTGACCCCAATAACCTTTAGTATTCTTTAATAACTTTTTGTGGCGCTTCTTTGTCATCACACCACGTTTAATACGTGTCATTATATATCCTTATATTCATGCTTAACGCATAACGTCATACTATAAACAACTTAATTTTTACCTGCAAGCAAGCAGCTGAGTTACTGCGTGCAATTGAGTTTTGTCTACATAACCACCGCGACGCAGATTGCGCTTGGTCTTTCTGTTTTTATTGGTCAACTTTTTACGTCTAAAAGCCTTAGTATACTTGACCAATCCGGAACTCAATCTTTTAAAACGTTTTTTTGCAGTTGCACGAGATTTCATCTTTGGCATAATCATTCCACTGTTTATTTTGTTTCTTTTAAATAATATATACGCGACCACATTTGTCCGATGCTTGTATCTTGCTCTTGCACTACATTTTGCAACACACCAGCTTCATCGAACGATTTATTTATCTTTTCAAATAACTCTGTACCGCGCTCATGCTTTGACATATTTTCTCTACCCTTGAAGAAAATCGTGATTTTAACACGTTTTCCTTCTTCCAAGAATGTCATAATATGCTTGAGCTTGGTCTGATAATCATGTTCACCAATCGTAGGCCTGATTTTTATTTCTTTGATCTGAATAACCTTTTGTTTCTTTTTGGCCTCAGCTTGTTTTTTCTTTTTTTCGTATAAAACTTTGCCGCAATCCATAATCTTGACGACTGGGACATCATCTTTGCCAGCTTGCGAAAGCAAAACTAAATCAAGTTCTGCCTCTTCTGCCAACCGCAAAGCCTCATTACGGCTGACGACACCGATATTTTCTCCTAAATGATTAATGAGCTGGACCTTTGGAGCCCTAATTTGTTCATTAATCAACGGCATAAGATCCTTTTTTTCTTTCAAGTGTTTACATACCCCTGATACATAGGTTAAACCGATCAACAACTATTTATTATTTTCAAGAGCGATAGCAGCATGGACAGCTCTTACAATTTCATCAGCTAACGCAGCATCTGATCTCAAGCGCTGTAAAGCCTGATCTCTGCCTTGTGCAAAATTAACATCATTATAAGAGAACCATCCTCCACCAGCTTGTTTAACAATTTGATAATGTAGAGATGCGTCAAGGATGTCTAATTCCTTACTAATACCCTCAGAAAATATTAAATCAAGCTCAACAACTTTGAATGGTGGCGCAACCTTATTCTTAACAATCTTAATTGCCAGCCTGTTGCCGATATGCGCATCATTCTTTTTCAAACTTGCAATTTTACGGACATCCAAACGAAGGGATGAATAAAATTTAAGCGCATTGCCGCCCGTTGTTACCTCTTTGCTTGCGTAAGGCATTGCATTAATATTTTGTCTTATTTGATTTATAAAGACGAGAATTGCCTTCGACTTATGAACGACAGGCGTCAATTTACGAAGTGCCTGTGACATTAAGCGAGCCTGCAAACCGACATGCGTATCGCCCATGTCTCCTTCAAGTTCAGCTTTAGGGACCAATGCGGCTACAGAATCAATAACAATAATATCTACAGCTCCAGAACGAATAAGCATCTCTGCAATATCGAGAGCTTGTTCGCCATAGTCCGGCTGTGAAATAATAAGATCATTAATGTTAACGCCAATATGAGACGCATACACAGGATCTAAAGCATGTTCAGCATCAATAAAGGCACAAATTCCGCCTTGTTTTTGTGATTGAGCGATAACATGAAGAGCTAACGTTGTTTTACCGGAAGCTTCAGGCCCGAAAATTTCGACTATCCTGCCGATAGGAAATCCTCCAACGCCAAGAGCTTGGTCTATAAGAATTGAACCGGTCGAGATTGACTCGATCTGCTTTAGCCCTGCCTGACCAAGTCGCATAACGGCACCATTGCCATATTGCTTATCAATCTGGCTGAGCGTTGCCTCAAGAACCTTCAGCTTGCCAGCCGAAGGTTCTTGAACTATCTTTTTTTGTTGTTCCTTTGATGGATCAACGGTGTCTTTTTGTTTCATAGAGAAATCTTTTTATAAATAATCTTCTACAGGTATATAATCATCTTCCCGTGCAGTATTTTCCATTGACTCACTTGTTTTAATTGTAGCATTTCTGTATAAAGACGCAACAAAGCCTTCAACAAAATACATCGAAGACTCTTGTTCAAGCTTCTTGCGTATATCTTGTTGCTTATCTTGTAAAGCGCTTTCATCAAAAGCTTCTATCGCATCCAAACGAACAATGTAAGCATTGTTAGCGTTAATCGCATGAGCTACTGAGCCAATTTTATCTAAAGTCGCCAATAAATCAACAGGAATATTCTTTTTCTTGAGATCATCAAGGGCCTTTGTATCATCAATCTTTAGCCAATCTGTCGACTGAACTGATCCGCTTATCGTTTTTGCCAAGGTAGCCAAAGGAGTTTCAACAGCCTTAGCTGCAGCTTCTTTAACGAGCTTGCCGAATGTTTTTTGAGCTCGTTCCTTATGCAGATCTTCGACAACTGTAGCTTTAACTGTATCTAAAGCCGGAGCTTCGCGCTTTTGAATTACATCAAGTCTAATTGCCGCAGCTTTGTTGCCATCATAGAACGAGGTTAAACCACCTTTTTCATGTAACCCGAAAAGAGCCTTAGCTTCTTTAGTAGTATCATTATCAAGAGCAGATACAGTAGTTTGCACAGCTTTATGTTCCGAGGTAAAAGCCTTAAATGCATCTTCTTGCATATCTTCTTTAAATGAATTCATAGCATCAGAGAATGCTTCTTTGAACTTTCTTACGGAAAGAATATCTTTTATTTCCTGTTTAACTGACGCAAGTGGCTTAAATACAGCCGGTTTCTTGGCAACGCGCTGAACAATCTCAAGTCCTCGAGCGGTAACAACAGGTTCACTTATGTCGCCATCATCTTTAAGCAAGAATACTGCTTTTTCGAAGGCTTTATCATGAGTGTTTTTAGCAAAGAATGGAACCAATCCGCCATTTTTTGCAGTTTCTTTATCTTCAGATAGTTCTTTTGCCTTGTCAGCAAATGCTTCAGGCTTTCCTACAAGTTCCTGACGAATGCTATTTGCCTTATCAATTGCGGCAGCATCAGTATTTTTAAACACAATTGTTCGAGCTTCAAGCTTCATAGGAGTTTCTACGAACTTCTGGCCCTTATTATCGTTGTAATAATTCTCGATTTCAGTATCGTCTACAGATAAGCCAAACGATTTAGCATCAAATGTCCAAACTGTACCTGAGCGCTTTTCATGAGTCCAATATCTTTTAGAGATTCGATTTTGTTGATCGAAGAACTTTTGTATCTCTTGGTCTAACAATGTAGAAGCCATTTCCTTTTTGAGTATCGGTTCAAAAGGAATGGTCATAATAGAATATTGTTTCTTTAACATGTCATGTATGAACTGTTCGCGCACGGCAAACTGAGGAACATATGATGCAACGCCAACGGCTTCCAGTGCGAATTCGCGGGACAAAGCATTTTTGATAAGTTCATTAAGTTCTTCATTAGTCATACGTTCATGAGCCATATAACGGGCAAGGGCTGCAGGATTAATATTACCCATTTCATCAAATACATATGTAGGCAATATTTGTGTTAACTGTCGTTGTACTACCTCGGGATTTGATAATTTTGTTTCAATATATCCTGGCGTTAACTTAATATTAAGAACCTCAGCGGCTTCATTTATTAATGCCTCACGTACAAGAGAATCAATAGCTAAAGCTTTTGGATCAGTATTTAAGCCCATAGCTTGAATAAAAAGATCTGCATACTGACCATACTGAGCTTTCAATCTGCGTAAAAGCTCTTGTTGAATAGCTGTTACACGATTATATTCCTGCTGAGTTATTTCAATACCATTAACAGTCGCTACTGCAGGGCCTCCGGCTCCAGGTCTTGATGAACGTTTAAAAAGACTTGGCAACCCCCAAAAACCTGCGACTGAAAATAGCGTTATCCAGAGAACTGCCTTAAATGCCGGGCCTTTAAGATATCTACGAATAGCGATAATCACGGTACACGTCCTTTATGTTAAAAATGTTATGGCATTACCCTTGCACAATTCGTACATCATGCAATTTTTCTTCTTTTTTAAGTATAGCAACAACAGAATTTAGTGCATCCTGATCTTCATAAGGCTCTGTGACAACCTGATACCATGTTAACTGGCGGCCACGAGAGTTTTTACTTTTTCGCTCCTTAATAAGAACAGGAATTTGTTTATTATTCATACGAACAGCAAATGCTTCCGCATAGCGCAACGAAGAGAACCCGGCAAGTTGAGCATAATACTGTGTCTTCATTTCAAGCCCTTGTTCAGGCGCGCTATTAACATCTGCTGACTGATTAGCCGCATCAGACTCTAATGAGCCGTCTTGCCCATCCTGAGCCTCATTTTCTTCATCCTTTTCATCTTCATCTTTATCGTCAGTATTCATAGAAGAAAGGCACAAACTATTATAAATTTGATCTGCAAAAGCATCACGCGAAATAGTAGCACACCACTCCTGAGCCCCGACTTTTCTCCCGAAAAAATATCCACCTATAAAACTTCCTAGATTAAGTAAAATTAAAGACGCAAAAAACCAGCCTAGCTGTCGAGCCCCCAAAACAACCGGTACATCCGTTAACATCCAGGCCTTGATTTTTTTGAACATCTTAATCTCCTTATCTATTGGAAGCATATTTTAACAACTGATTAATATATAAACAAGGATCAGACAAAGTCAAGTTAAGTTCATGAGTTCGTAGCACATGATCCTTATTCTCAAGAACCAATCTTCGTTTTAATGTCCTCCAAAATGTCTCTTGGCGCTTAGCATACGCACGCGTTTTTTGAGCAATGCTATCTATTGTATTGCCTAAATCGCTTTTTCCAAGCAAGTAATCAAATATCTCAGGATATCCGATAAGTTTTTTTCGCCTTAAAAATGATTCCCATTCAGTACCAATTAAAGGCCTACACTCATCGATCCAGCCTTGCTTAACCATAAGCTGTGTTCTCTGATTAATACGTGCATAAAGCTCTGCGCGTTCACGAGTAACCCAGAAAATATCCGTCTGACAAGGCACTGTAATATCTGAAACACACTCAGAAGGCTTAACACCTAAAGAATACCAAATACTGAGCGCGCGTTTAATACGATAGGTATCATGAGGATGAATAGCAGCTGCTCTCTTTGGATCTACAGCATTCAAATCGTCCCAGGTTCCGCTCTGTATATCGGTACAATCTCCAACCTTAGGCACATAAAAAATTGATTGTATGTAAAAGCCAGAGCCACCAACCACGAGAGGCACATTACCTCGATTCCAAATCTCTTCAAGCACAGGCATAAGCATTGCACGATACTGCACAACAGAGCAATCAACAGGCTCATCGAGAACATCAAACAAATGATGAGGAGTTTGCTCAGCTTGCCAATTAGGCTTGGCAGTTCCAATAGATAATGGGGTATACAACTGACCCATGTCAGCGTTGACGATTTCAGCCGAAAAGGATTGAGCAATTGCACAAGCCAAATCGCTTTTACCGACACCTGTTGGACCATATATAATCACCATGCGACGATCATGCTGCAAACGTAATACTCCTATTGCTTATATATTCATTGATACCTTAGAATGTCTTGTTGTTGTACGCAACCGATCCCTTGCTGAATCTTCCGGCATCTGAGTAGCCACGGAAATTTCTTCGACGAGGAGGTTTTCAGTTCTATGCAAAAGGTTTTTCTCGCCGAAAGAAAGTTCCTTATGTCCGGCAATAGATGTAAGTTCACGATAGATTCTGCAGACTTCCTCCAGATCACCGGTCCTGATTGCACATTGATAAGCTTTGTTTTTTTTGCTCCAGTTAGCAATAGCCGCATCGGATTTTTTTTCTGTTGGTTCTTCAAGCAATTTAAACATATGTTCAATATTTTCACAGGAACTAATTCTACGTATTCCGGTTTCATGTAAATTATCGACGGGTACTAATACAGTCATATGAGTACTCAAAACAGTAAGCTCAAAGAACTTAGTACTACGCCCACCAATATTCTTTTCAACAATACGATCAATTTGTGCTACACCATGGCCTGGATAGACAACCTTTTCCTTGAGAGAGAACATATCCACCCTTTCCAGTAATCAAGAGTCCAAGCCTCAAGAAAAAGCCCTATTCAGATGATATGAGTATACAACAAAAAAAGAAAACCGTGAACCGGAAAAAGATGGCCCTTGTTACTCGAAAATACCTAAACGCTCACTCCTGGTACAGGACCACTTACCTGTTTTACAAAGAGCCTTAACGATTGGTATAAAGTTGCGAACTTTGGCATAGTCCAACGAATTCTCCCCCTTTTTATTTTTAAGAGCAGGATTTATCATGTCACCATAAGATTCAAACAAGCTGGCAAACCAGCTTGCATCTCGAGACCACAAAAAATCTATCATAATATTCAAGGGAGTATCGCCATTATTATCTTGGGCATTCAAATCAGCCCCATGCCTCATTAAAAGGTCGAGAACCTTGGTACGGAAATTAGGGTCACTGATTCCGCCGATCCAATGCAATGGTTCACGTCCATACACGTCACGCGCATGAATATTGGCTCCATTATCAAGAAGCAGCTTCATAATATCAATATTCAGGTCGCTCATAAAAGATTTCCTACAGAGCATGTGTAAAGCTGTATTTTTATTAAGGTCATCAGAAACAATGTTAGGGTCTGCCTTATATGAAAGAAGCAATTTTACGCGCTCGATATCACCAATATCTACCGCAATCATGAGACCTGTCCATCCATAGGTGGTTTTGGCATTAACATGTTGGGGGTCACTCATAAGGGCATATTTAATTTCTTCCGGTGATGCAACTCTATTAAGCCACGCTTGGCTGATAGCAAAGTTCCACCATAAAAATGTCAGACCAAAGGAAAGAGAGAAAAAGGTAAGCGCTGCCCATGCATTTTTATTTTTCTTCATGTTAAGATCTCCTATTTTTTATAAGTCGACTCTCAATGGTTCTATATGTAGACTAATATAAATACATTTCTATTTGCAATATATTGAAAGTAGCAGCTAAAAAATCTAAAAGAATATGCAACGAAGTGATGCGGCCGCGCTTTTCCCTTTTTAAGGTTTTTAGAAGATATAATAGGACATATGGATGATTTGAAATTTTATGGCAAGATGTGTGCTATGGCATGAGATTATGTATAAAAATCGTATACTGGTTCGTGTGTAATAGATGAAACGTGTTCGTCTGTTGGTTCGTTAAGTTGTTATTCTTTATTATCTATACGCGCGTGCGTGTGTATGTGTACTTAATCTGTACAGGCTTAATAGTCTTAGTAGGTATATGTTCAATATCATAAACCTTAACCTTATCATAATCATAAACTTTATAGTTCTTAATCTTTACACTCTTTATACCTTTTTATTCTGTTATGAGTAATCACGGTAAGTAATCACTGTAAGGGTACATTAGCTATACACATATTACTTCTTACTTCTTGCTTCTGTTATACACATATTTGGTTATACAGTGAGTTGTACGTTAAGGGATTATCATGGGTAGTGTACGAGTAGTTAAAGGAGGTATGCTTGCGTCCGCCAGCTTATTGTCGAATTTTGTTTTCATCTATAGCTTACTGTATTACTTCGAAGTTCTCCTAATAAAGCATAATCATAATTATATCTATACCATACTATTACCATTACTCTTACTTATACTCTTACTTACATGTACTTGTCATTACCCTAACCCTACCCTAATCCTGTTATCTTTATTCTTACTCTATTCCTCTCTTCCTCATCTTTTTTTTCTTCTTTCTTCTTCACGGAGGCTAGCCCCTAAGCATTTCCATTTATCCCCTCACAAAAAATGCTTAGGGGCGCAGACGGAGTGCCCAGTCGGCCGCCGCATCCTATCAAAAGCCTGTAACCAATCACATCAAGAGTTACCTAGATATGCAAATTATGCGACATACATCTAGGTATTTGAATAAAAAAGACTACATACACTCTTAGATCGCAAATATTTTACAAATAGAACCTTGACTAATACACAAAACACTTCATACTGTGTTCAATTTATTATGGTTTTTTATTTATGAGATAATGCATAAAAGCTGCGAGGATCTTGTGAAAAAAAAAACCTCTTTTCAAAAGGCTCATCTCAAAATGGGCATCCAAAAATATCCCAAATTTCGTTTCCCCAAAATTTATGGACCCAGAAAAAATGGAGGCGGAATGAATAGCATACAAATACATACCTAATAATGCATTGATTAGCAATTAAATTTATTATGTAAGACTTTAAATCGACGGGGGATTATTATGTAATTTTGGTAAAATATTGTAAAATAGTATTATTTTTTTATAATTAAGGGATATTATGAATCATTTTAAATATGGCATCGTATGTATAATTATGTCTGGAACTATTAGCGCATATGGAATGGGAGCTTTTGCAGCAGAAGCTGCAGGGATAATTTTGGAAGAACCACTTAGAGAAACCGGTCGTGGAATTTCGCACATAATTAAAGAAATAGGATCAGGTACTGCTCAAGTAGTACGAGATGAATTTAGAAGAAGACGTCACGGAGATCAGTTTGTCGCGATAGAAGATGAAGTTGAGCGCAGGCACACACAAGAGCGTGAACGTCTTGAATTGGAAGTTGCAGCAAGAATGCCTACACGAGGGCAAATTATGGTTACCATGCTGCATGATGCTATCCGTGAGCAGAATCACGAAAAGGTTGATGGTCTATTAAAGCAAGGTGTTAATGTAGATTGCGTTGTCAGACGTAATGTTACTCCTTTGATGATTGTTAGCGCTCTTGGACATACAGGTATTATGCATAGCTTAATAGTTAGACATGCTAACGTAAATGCTCAAGATGTGGACGGACTAACACCTTTATTTTACGCTTCTGGAAATAACAGGGTTTGGGCAGTTGAACTCTTGCTTGACTGTCTGGCTCGTATTTCACGTGCACGCGATGGAAGTTTACCAAGTGACCATACACACTCAGGGCAGATTGCACGTATGCTGGAAAAGCTTGAAAAAGATTTTACGAAAAAAGAAGGATCCGGTGCTGCTCGAGATACAGAAAGAAGACATACATCGCCGACAGCCCGCGATGATGAAGATTCATCAGATGAAGGCAGATCCCTTGAAAGAAAACATCGTACACAACGTTCAGCAGATGATGAAATACAAACTAAAAAAATAAAATCATAGTTTTAATGAAGTCACAATACCAAAATAAAGACAACATGATCAAAGGAAGCCAGCTCCTTATTAAAAATATACATCGCCAGCTGGAATTATTGATATTATGCAACCAAGATTTATTAAATATTTTTTAGTGAAAGTACTTGTATGAATAAATTTATTGTATCAATTATATGTACCATTTTTATTCTTTTGTCTCCATGTCATGTGCTCGGTAGTCAATTTATGAAATCTATTTTTGGAAATGGCACAAGAGAACCTCTTCTTTATAGGGCTTGTCGTGAAGGACGACTTACTTTAGTTCAAAGATTTTTAGCTCGTGGTGCTAATACAAATATTGCTAATGATCAAGGTATTACTCCTTTGATGGCTGCTTGCGAAATAGCTCATTGTACAATTATCAGAGTATTGCTTACTCACCAAGCTGATGCAAATGCTATAGATAAGGACGGAAATACGGCATTGTTTTATGCTATTCGCAGCAGAAGCCTTTCGGCAGTTCAAACACTGTGTGAGTATGGACGCCCTGAAATGTCCGTTGACAATAAAATGCCCAGCGAATTCGCTCAGGAATATAATAAGGCAATTGCAAAATATTTAGCAAATCGCGAGAAGGACTTTGTAGAAAAATTCCAAGATGCTCGCAGCCATATGGCCGATGAAGACCCAGTTGAAAGAAGACGGCATGAGCGAAGAGCCCCAGCTCCTTATTAAAGAAGATTATCATGTTTAAGAAGATATGGATTGTATTTATAGGATATTTTATCGTCTATTGTCAGGTTATGTCGTGTTCTACAGAAAGAACAAAAGACAGACATAAATATCGCACCCAAGCAGCTCCGTACACTTTGCGCAGGCAAACGAGTCCACAGCGAAGAAAAGCTGATGATTTCAGTTCATTCAGTAGTTGTGTTAAGAATTTTTTAACTGAATATTTTGCGCAAAGTCAACAACAAAAAAAGGCCGTAAAAGACGAACCGGATAAAGCTGATAAACACGATGAACAGCAGGCTCAAAAATCTGAGCAAGATTACGCAGAAAGCTATTTTGACCTTATTCTTCTACCTCACGAACAACGTCCGGAGCGTAAAAAAGAGAAAGACGATTATTTTCAGCAATTATTTAAACAACATCAGGAGCGAATGGCACAATCAGATCGCAGCAAGGGTCCTGGTGCTTTGCATCAAGATCCTGAGATGGAAGAAATGGGCCCAATATTTTCACGCGATGAACAGGAAAAATTACACCAGGAGGATTAATAAGAATTACAAAATTCTCATTAATTATTCATAAAAAAGGAAAAGGGCAAGGAGCAATAGGTGTGTTTTAGGAGATGTTTGAAATCAAGGAAACTAAGGAAACTTATGAACAAGAAATTAATGATCTTTCTTACAGCTTATGCATTATTAAATACCAGCATGTGTATACAGGCAGGATTTTTTAAAAAGTTACGCCGTCACCCCAAAAAGGTATTTACTTCTGTTGTTAGGGCTGTAGAAAATAAGGTTCTTGAGCCTTTAGCTCATGCGGCTGAAAATGAAATTATTGAACCTGCGGCAAATGGGGTCAACGATCATCTAATTCAACCGTTTTTTAGGGCATTTAAAAAAGAAGCCGAAAAAAAGGCTGAGGAAGATGGACAAGCTGCAGCTGATATTGCACATCAACTGATAGTTGGGGTATTGACTGGGCAATTACCTGAAGGTCAAGATACAGAGGCGCAAGAAGATGGTTCTGAACAAGATTCGCCTAAACGAACCGTGTCTCAGGATCATGATGAAAGCCCTTCAAAAAAGCGCTCTCATAACTAATTCGTAATTATTATGTTAAAAGGCTCTTGTAGATATCTGCAAGAGCCTCAATTTTTTCTTTAAGACAAATACCCGTCAATTATAATCATATGAATTTTAAAGCTCTACCGTTACGTCAATCTTTCGCGCTAGATTATAACACCTCGACATTGTTTATTATGCCAATTGATCATACATTAAGCCGTTTGTATAAAAATGATCTAAAGCATCGACGCTTATCAAAACAACAAATTTTTAATTTCACCAAGCAATACTCACCCTGGCTCCCTTACAAAAAAACTTTAAGAAAGTTGAGTCAACTAAACTAAGATTTTCTAAATAATCGTTGACAAATAACAGGTAATATGTACAGTATTATAACGTATAAGATGAAACATTAAAATTACAGCAGTTTAAGAGATATTAAATCTATAAAAAGTAAAGAAAGGTCTACATGAAGAAGATCATAGGTATAGATCTTGGTACAACCAACTCGGTTGTAGCAGTTATGGAAGGAACAGCCCCAAAGGTTATCCCTAACAAGGAAGGAGCAAACACAACTCCATCCGTAGTAGCATTTACCAAAGATGATAAGCGTCTTGTTGGTGTACTGGCAAAGCGCCAGGCTGTCACTAACCCTGAAAATACAATCTACTCAGTAAAACGTTTTATCGGCCACAAGTTTGATGAAGTTCAATCTGAAATCAAGAACATCCCATATCAAGTTGTAAAAAGATCAAATGGGGACGTTGGCATCGTAGCTCAAGGTAAGGAATATACTCCTGAAGAAATTTCAGCTGCGATTTTAAGCCAATTAAAGCAGACCGCTGAAGATTACCTCGGCGAATCAGTAACAGAGGCTGTCATTACGGTTCCTGCTTACTTTAATGACTCACAACGTCAGGCCACTAAGGATGCCGGTAGAATTGCTGGCTTAGAGGTAAAACGTATTATCAACGAACCTACTGCCGCAGCCCTCGCATACGGATTTGATAAGAAAAAGAGCGGTACCATAGCAATATTTGACTTCGGTGGCGGTACCTTCGACATCTCAATTCTCGACGTTAGCGACGGCGTCATTGAAGTTAAATCAACAAATGGTGACACCCACCTTGGTGGTGACGACATTGACCATATTATTGTCGATTATGTCATAGGCGAATTCAAGAAAGAAAGTGGCATCGACTTACGACAAGACAAAATGGCATTGCAACGTCTAAAAGAAGCTGCTGAAAAAGCAAAACAAGAACTTTCGAGCATGCATGAAACTGAGATCAACTTGCCATACATTACCGCTGATGCAACAGGCCCTAAACATTTAACATTAAAGCTTTCCCGTGCGAAACTTGAGTCTCTTTGCGAAGATATTTTCAGAAGACTAACCGAACCATGCAAGCGCGCGATGACAGACGCAAAAGTAAGCAAAGATCAAATTGATGAAGTTGTACTCGTTGGTGGTTCTACGCGTATTCCAAAAGTTCAACAGATCGTCAAAGATTTATTCGGAAAAGAACCTAATAAATCGGTAAACCCTGATGAAGTCGTTGCAGTTGGTGCGGCAATTCAAGGTGGCGTACTTTCCGGCAGTGTTACCGATGTCCTTTTACTTGACGTTACACCTCTATCACTCGGCATTGAAACACTCGGTGGTATTTTTACCAAGTTGATTGACCGCAACACCACAATTCCAACCAAGAAATCGCAGGTATTTTCAACAGCAGAAGATAATCAGACATCTGTTGATATCCGTGTTTTCCAAGGTGAACGTGAATTCGCAAAAGACAACAAATTCCTCGGACAATTCCGTCTTGATGGTATACCGGCAGCACCTCGCGGCGTTCCTCAAATTGAAGTTGGCTTCAATATTGACGCCAATGGCATCATGAACGTAGCAGCTAAAGATAAAGCAACCGGCAAAGAACAAAAAATTACCATCACAAGCAGCAGCGGTTTATCAAAAGATGAAATCGACAAGATGGTCAAAGATGCCGCGGAACATGAATCACAAGACAAAAAAGAACGGGAGACTGTTGAAAAACGCAACAGACTTGATGCTCTTATTCTTGAAATTGAAAAAACATTACGCGAGCACAAAGATAAACTTCAAGAAGCCGATGTTAAGGCTACCGAAGAAGCTCTCGAAAAAGCCAAGGCTGCCCTTAAAGAGCATGCAAACGATGGCGATGCATTACAAAAGGCAACCGATGAACTGCTCCAAGCTTCCCACAAAGTAGCTGAATATCTTTATAAGCAAGGGCAACAAGAATCAGGATCAACCGGCTCTTCAGATTCATCATCAGATGACAAGAACAATGGAAATGATCAAGGTCCTATTGATGTCGACATCAATCAATAATCTTAATTTCTATGTTTTAAGAAAAAAGGCACGTTTTAGAACGTGCCTTTTTTCGAATTATTACAACCTTATTAATTAGGGGCACCGGCAGCCTCAGGATCCATTTCTACTTTACCGACAGTTTGTGGTTCAAATATGCCATTAAGCGCTTTAAATAGCTCTGTATATAAACTCCTTAATTGTTGATCTGTTCCTGCTCTATCAGGATGGAATAAAGACTGGACTTTTCTTGCAATTCTTCGTGTATTCATTTCACGATTAAAACCATCAGGATAATATTTAATCATAATCGGCAAAGCCTCATTCCTTAACACACCTAAATCTGCACCCACTAGGTTTTTACGAGCTATAGGCATTACCTCTTTCAGTAAATTTTCAAGTTTTTCCAGCTGTACGTCACCCTTCCCAGCTTTTTCTTGCTCCTTCATTTGTTGCTCCCGCAGCTGTCTTTGAAGCTCAGCCTCACGTTTTTGTTTTTCACGAAGTTTAGCTTCACGAATTTCAGCTTGACGCTTTTTCGATTCTGCTTCCCGCTGCTGTCTTCTTACGCCATTTTTATTTTCCACATAACAAAAATCACCGTTATTATCCGGTGTAATCATGATGGAAAGCGCAGGAGCTTGTCCCATTTTCAAAATAAGGTTTGTATCTTTTTGAAGACCAAAGGAAAATAACATAAACTGTAAATTAGCAGCATGGTCTACAGATTTCCCTTTTTCCGGGTACTTACATACAAATTTAATGCTTACATCGCTTCCATAGAATTGATCAAATAGTTCAAATGTATGTTCGCCACCCCTTATAAGTTCGTCGCCCAATCTTGATTTCAACGGATAAACATTCTCACCTTTTTCAAGAAAAACTTTAAACACTAATCCCGTCTTATTTTGTACAACAAAAGGCAATGTTCGCGAAGCACTCAACACCATAGCGAATATCAATAAATATAACGATAACTTATTCATTTTATATACTCCTTTTATATATTTACTTTCCTGGCTCTAATGTTAGTGTTTCTAGAAGTGTCTTAGGTATGTATTGTTCTTTTACAATACCCACAAATATACCGTCATCTTGAGTTTCACTTGCTCTTGGCGCTGGGAATATCATAACACCTGAATCTTGACGTGCTTGCGATACAATTCTCAAACTACCGGAATCAAAATAAAATTCTTTATTTTGATCTTTATTTATAAGCCTAATGCCAAAAGTCATTCCAAGCTGTTCCTTAGTTAAAGTAACCTGTATTTTATTTCCCATAGGATTATAGCAAGCGCTCAGATTACCTATCAAGGTTTCCCTATCGTTAGAAACCCAATAAACTTCGTCAAATTGTAATGCTGATTGGTTATAAACGGTAAACGCCGAGATATTACACGAAAAAACTCCAGCCCATATAGTCATTAAAGCTATTAGTTTATTCATACATATCCTTTCTTTTTAGACAATTTTAGTTATCAATTCTACTTTCCTAGACATAAAAACATCTAATTTATCCAATCTCCTTTCTTAACCCTAAACACGACTTTCCATTGCATTGCAATTATAAATTAACCAGATGTTAATTGTCATGTATAATTTTATGATAGAATTATTAATGCAAAAAAGTCAACAAAATGGATGTTTTTATTATAACCGGTTCTAAACTATGATACGCGTCCCAGGTAATAATTCCTTCAGAAGCTGTATATCAGATCGAATCAAACTGTTACTACTAACATTGAGTAAACGAAGATTTCTAAAATTTTTTATCTGCTCCGGAACAGTAGTAATACGATTAAACTGAAGATTAAGCTCTTGCAAACTCGACGGGTCTGAGCAAAAGCGATTAATGGCCTCTGTTGTTATGCGATTCCCCAATAAAACGAGCCTCTTAAGATTACGTAGAGATCGAATCTCATCAGGAACCTCATAAAGCTGATTACAACTAAGATCCAGGATACGCAATTGCGGAAGCCAACTACATATATTTTTAATGGCCTGCAATGTAAAACTGTTACCCACAAGAAAAAGTGATCGCAAGTTTTTCATTTCCCTTATCTGAGGTGGCATCTCTTGAAGATCATTAAAACGAACATCAAGAGAATGTAACGAGCGCATGGTAGCACATACACGTGCAAATACCTCTTTATTAAAATGATTGCTTCCTATGTACAATCTTTTTAAATCTCTCAATTTATCCAAGACATACGGCACATCATATAACTCATTTCTCGCCAAGCACAACGTTTCCAACGCCGGCATTCTATAACAAATCTTAACAATATCCTCATAACGCACAAAGGTATCATCAAGACATAGATCCTTCATATGCACAAGCTCAAAAAAACCTGGAACAAATGACTCTATCGAGGCATACAACGAACAACCGCTCAGATTTAAAATTATGGGATTGCGGCATACAGCCATATGATCGACAAAAATCTTCATAAAAGCTGCGATCTTGTCCTTATTAAGCGGAATATCGCTTAGACCGTTTCCACATAAAATTCTATCCTTGATATCCGGCTTTACAACAGCACTCACATCAATTTTAATAGGAATTGAATGGTTCCATATATGACGTAAAGCACGGCAGCACATACGCATATGCGCCATATCCCGTTGCGAAATATGGCGACAAACCTCTTCCTGAATTATATGAATAGGCAAATCTAGTAAAGAAACCTGATCTTGTATGCATGGCTCACTCGCTTGTGCATACAAGACACTCAACAAGGTTAACCCTCTCAACAACCTAAAAACCAATCGGCAACTCGCCATAAAATCAAAACCTTTCTGAATATTCCCAACATTTTCCCATAAACAATATAGCGAACACGCTGTAAGAAACAACAGACTCAATATTGAGCACGAGACCTTTAAATATGTATCGCGCATACCAGCATAGAGGTTCGCCGTAAAGCCGCCTTGCCATTGAGCCATAAATAAGGCACTTTTGACAAAAAATACCGTAGGCTGCATACTTTCAATATATCAATAGAATACATACTTTTAGGAGTTTAAGGGGAAACTAGATATGCTAATAAAAAAAGACAAGGAAAAACTTATAAAAAAGCATACGCTACTATTCATTGTTATCATCAACTTAATAGCAACTCAATGTATGCCTATGGCAGTGATTAAGTCTTTTTTTTAAGATACACCCCTACAATAATACATTCTATAAAAAAAGCTCCTACTACCCTCGCAAACACAGCCAGCAAACATAAAATAGTAACCGCTTTAGCAGTATTTTCTGCAGCAAGTGTAATACCACAGACACGCAGGGCAATATTACATGGCCTCAATGTATTAGCATTAAGACGATGGTTATTTAACGCAACCATCAAGAAACAACCAAAAATTATCAAACTACTTATTAAAGCTGGGGCTAATCCCAACCTGTTAACCGGTTATGAGCATTCTCCTTTGGAACAAGCTATTCAGCAAGGCAGTAATGAAATTATTAAAGTACTTTTAGAGGGTGGAGCTAATCCTAATCGAAGGCACAATTTTCGAAAGGTCCCACTGCATATTGCCATTGATAACAGAGACCCAAAAATCGTTAGAATATTATTAGATGCCGGCGCCAGCCCTAACAGCCAAGATTACCGTCAAATGGCTCCATTACATTATGCTACCGAATATGGATTAAAAGACATTGTAACGATACTTTTAAACGCTGGTGCAAACATTAATTCAAAAGACTCCAGAGGCATAACTCCTTTATATTTAGCCCTATATAACAAGAATTATGAAATTGCCAAAATACTTTTAGAGGCTGGCGCCGACACTAACATACAATGCAACTCTGAAGAAACTCCATTGTACCTGGCTGTAATACATAGGCAGCAAAAAATTATCCAATTGCTTTTAGATGCCGGTGCTTATGTTGATATACAAAATTCTAACGGCAATACTCCGTTGCATTGTGCTACTTGGAATGACTATCAAGAAGTTGTACAAAAGCTTTTAGAGGCCGGTGCTGATACTAACATGCGAAATTCTGATGGCAAAACACCGTTACATACTGCTGCTCGCCATGGCCATCATGTCGTTACACAAATGCTTTTAGAGGCTGGGGCCAAGCCTAATCTACAAGATCAGCTTGGCAATACTCCACTGCATTGGGCTGTAAAACATAACCAACAAGAGACTGTCCTATTACTTATTAATGCTCATGCTGACGTTAACATACGGAATAGCTACGGAGAGTCTCTCTTACTTTTGGCTGTAAACAATAAGCAGACGAATATTATTAGATTACTTTTAAATGCCGGAGCAAATGATCTACTACACGAGGATATTAACCATGAAATTCAATTGGACCGGGCTTGTAAACATGGACGCGAGGAGCTTATTATATTACTTATAAATTCTGGGGCAGGTATTAACATGCAAGATCAGTTTGGAAAATCTTTCTTGCATTGGGCCGTAATACATGGGAAGAAGGATATTATTAGATCACTTTTAAATGCTAGAGCAAATATTGATATTCAAGATAATGAAGGCAATACTCCTTTGCATTTGTCTACTAGGTACGGTAATCAAAAGTTTACCAGAATATTTTTAAATGCTCATGCTCGTATTGATATTCAAGATAATGAAGGGGAGACTCCTTTACACGCAGTTATTGGCAATAGACATCTATACTCTACCTCTGACAATAGGCAACAAGAAATTATCAAAATGCTTTTATATGCTGGAGCTCATGTTAATATTCAAGATAATAAAGGCCAGACCCCTTTGCATTACGCTATTGGCAGCGAACCATCACTCTATGCTAACGACAGTAGACGGCAAGAAATTTCTAGAATGCTTATAACTGCTAAAGCTGATGTTAATATTAAAGACCATAGAGAGCGTACTCCTTTGCATTATGCTGCTGGAAATGGGCAACATGAAATCGTCAGAATACTTATAGCCGCTGGCGCTGATATTAATACTAAAGATACTACAGGCAACACCCCATTACATTGCGCTGTTAATAAGAGACAACAAGAAATTGTCAGAATACTTATAGCCGCTGGTGCTGATATTAATGTTAAAGATGGTGCAGGCAACACCCCTTTGCATTGTGCTGTTAATAATAGGCAACAAGAAATTATCAAGATGCTTATAGCTGCTGGTGCTAACCATGACTTGCAAATTACAGCAACTCATAGAGTGCCCAAGGATTTCGAATCTATTCAAGAGATCGCAAGCTATATACGCAAAATTCCTCAGTTAACAGCAGAGTTACAAGGCGCAGTAGAGCGAGAAGATATTGACGCTGTGCATCAATTACTTACTCAAGGAACTCCAGCGATAACTCCAACTCAA
>Ga0265297_10004920_pt1 | contig 21076 bp, 31 predicted proteins | sample Munlanlwell13791_FD_192502 | JGI IMG/M metagenome (GOLD analysis project Ga0265297, IMG submission 192502) | Leachate microbial communities from a municipal landfill in Southern Ontario, Canada - Leachate well 137-91 | ecosystem: Engineered > Solid waste > Landfill > Unclassified | place...
ACTATCTCCAATCCCTCCTTTTCTGCTAATTGAAGCATCTCTTTTACCTGTGACTCAATCGATAATATCTGCCTTTCTTCTGATTCAGTTGATTTTCTAGCATATAAACAATACCTAACTTTTTGAGTTATTGTATCTGCAAATCCTGTTTGAGCTGTTTTAAATACTTCCATATGCCCATATTATGACGCAGAAGGTTTATTTTGCTAAGCCCTAGTTGTCGACAACGTGTTGGCAATTTAAAACTATGCAAAACCTATCCAACTTGGTGGATTTTCACTTATATATAAAACAACATTAGAAAATGCATCCGCCAGATCGTCATGTTTTTCAACTCCGAAATGAACTATCTGATTTATCAATTCTTCGCATCCATACTTAGGGAAAATAATTCTGCCACTTTTGATTAAGTTAGATGTTAAATTTAACCTAGTTCTTTTGTCAGAACCGCCAGGTCTAGTTGTCTCAATATTATGAATTCCTTCGCATTCTAATTGTTGTGGCAATGCTTTTTGATACGCCACATCTTCTATTACAAAAATAGGGAAAAGGCCGTCTTCATAATAAGATTCTTCTAAAATCTTGCACATCTCTACGGTTTCTGGAAATGACATTCTCTTGTTGATTATCTTGGGCAATATAAATATCTTAGTATCTGAACCGTAACCATACACTGCCCCTATAATCATCGCTGTATAATCAGCAGTTTCTCTTTTTGATATTGCTAAATCAATCCCAATTATCGTTCTATAAAATGGTAAATAACTAGGATCTTTTTTGTTAGAACTAGGGAGACCGCCATAATAATGAATCCATTCTAGTTCAATACATTGACCTTCTCCGGGTAGAATTTTAAGCATATATTCTCTTTGCCATGCGCGATCATCTCCTGTTCTTCTTCTTTCTTCCTCGATATCATCCATGGTTGGGTATTTGCCTAGCCAAACAATATTACCACTATCGTCTATAATTGGATAAGATTTAAATAATCCATTCATGCGATTTTCTTCAATCGAATCTTTAATACGCATAAGAAGAGAATCTTCATGCAAAAGATTTCCAACTATAATAAGACGAGTATTTTTATCACCAGCAGGAATAACTTCACCCATAAACCAATTATATATTTTATTTCTACCTTCCCTGGTCTTAGTTGATGCTAAATCTTCAATATCGTCACCTATAATAACGTCTGGCCTGTGTTCGTTATGTCTAAGTCCACGAACCCCTTGCTCTATTGATACCGCCGTAATTCGGGCATTATAATCCGAAAAAACAAGAGAAGTTGAACCCCATTCATCGCTTTCTTCTTGAAATGGTCCTAGGTCTCTTTTTAAAAGTTCGTTGGTCTCAAGCTCTCTCTTTAAATTCATCATGTGTTGCTTCGCTTGATTACGAGTTTGTCCAATAATAAGAATAAACTTTTTTTGTTGTCTTCCTAGAATGGCCCATAGGGGATATGAAGTAGTAATAAAAGTTGATTTTCCAGAAGATCTAAAAGCTATAAGAAAAAGATTTTTAATCTGATCGTTTTCTGTAAAGCTTATAATTTCTCTTTGAAAATCAGCTGTAGGGAATTTTACATAATGAGCAAAATAAAAATGGAAAAAGTACCAATGGCTTTCCTTAGCTATCGCTGTTCTGATTTTGCGATCCTTTATCATCGAATCTATTATTTTAGGGGATATTATTATATTATTGTTCATTTTCTTTGTTATCAATGTTACTAATATTAATTGAAGATAAATGAAGTGCTTCTCTAACTACCGCTTCTTGTTCTGGCGTTAAAGATTCATCTTTTTCGATCTTAGTGGTTACCTCAACTTTATCTCTAAACTTAGAGTTTCTATGGCGAAGCCAGAAGGCAAGTGCTGGCCAACTCTTGTCTTTTATTAAACCAAGCAATTGAGATTCACACATTTCATTAATAAAAGACTCTCCGTCAGCCAATGCTTCATCTACAGCTTTAGAAAATTCCATGTCTTCTTTTTTCCACCTATAAATACTATTTCTTGATAAAGAAGTTTTTTCACATGCAACTTGAATTATTGGAATTTTTCTAAGTTCATCTAAAAATTGATTTTTTACTTTATTTTTCTTCATAGATGTTTTTAATTAATTTTGCTTTTTTACCTGTTAGTTTTTCGTAATGATTTATAATAAGCTGACAGAAAATTGGCTCTAACTCTGCTACATATGCCGTTCTTTTTAATTGCTCACAAGCCACTAAAATGCTTCCTGAGCCAGCCGTAAGATCAAGAACAACATCTCCAACCCGCGTACACCTTCTAAGGGCTTTATAATGCAATGACGGGCTCTTTTCGGTCGGATGCGAATATTGATTACTTGGCAATCTCTTTACCATCCAAATATTTAGTTGATCCATAATTTCTTCTGATAAATTATTACCTGCGGTCATGCCATCGTTTTGAATTTCATTAAAATTCAAAAATAATTTCGACAAATAAGGGGACCCGATAGTTCCATAAACTATAAATTCTGTCACCTTATTAAATGCTGAGGTGGGAGTAGGGGAACTATTATTTTTCAACCAAACAAGAATTCTTTTTGAATCAATACCAAGTTCCTTATATGTAGTCTGGAGAAGCCAAACATATCGTTCGTCGCAGAAGAACATAACATGAGCATCTTTTTTTGTTACCGATAGAGCGTTTTGTATGATAGTCTTTACGAATATCTTATAGTCTTCATCGCTTTTATTATCATTAATCGTGCCACCATAGTGTTTTCTACTGCCCACACCTCGGTCATACGAAAGACCTATATTGAATGGAATATCATCATTGATTAAGTCCGCCCTTACTTCTCCCATTAATGCCTTTACATTATTAGGATCAAGCGAATTTGCACAAATCAATCTGTGTCTACCTAAAGCAAATAAGTCTCCTAACTTAATATCTGTTTTTCTGATTTTCCCTAATTCTTTTTCATTGTCAAAAGTGTCTTCTTTTATTTCAGGATGTTCATCCCACATTTTTGATAATTCTATTTGATCAAATCCGATATCCGTTAATAAATCTAGTTTAAATGACTTAAGACTCTCAAAATCCCAGTCTCCGCCAAGAGCATTACTTGCAATAAGATATCTTTTTGATTCTTCCTTAGTTAATTGTCTATTGGGCACCCTTACGTCGATTATTTCATTACCACGACCAAGCAATTGCAATGCTTTTACTCTCTGGTGTCCCGCAAGAATGCGAAAATTAAGATCACATGCAGGAATTTCAACAATGTTCATTTTCTCAATACTTTTTTTAAGATCTTCCATTTGCTTATTGGAAATTATTCTTGGATTAGTGTCCTGTGGAATAAGATCGTCTACTCTTTTTTGCACCGTGCGCCATTGTAATTTTTTCATATGTTTAAAATTATTGTTATATTCAATAAAAGAATGTCGACAAGTCTTTTTAAACAAAAAACCCACTCAGAAAGAGAGCCTAAAAGCAATTATTTAAGCTGTCTTTCTAAGCGGGCACGACCGAGGCGAACCTCTTTGATCTATTGTTTATTGAATATATCTTGTATCGGACATAAGTCCAAAATCCGTGGTACCTGCAATTTGTTTTAAAAAAGAGCTACTCTCTTATTATCGATTTAATTATAAGTCTTCCTTCTTTTATGTCAAGACTTAAAAAATCAGCAGACATCTGTATATCTTTATCGTATTGCTTATATCCCACTCGTTTATTATTAGCTTCAATTGATTCTTTTAAGTTTTTATCAAAGATAATCCTTATTTTTTTATCTTTAGGAATAAATATTTTAAACTTATTTCCAGACTTTAGAGAATTATTATATTTATTTAAATTTTCTTTACTTAAGCAATATTCTACTATCATTAATAATCCAGCAGGAGACATGCTCATTTCTACCTTTGAAATATCTGTAGTTACTTTAGCTCCTTGGTGTAATTTTGAGTTATATAATAATTCTGGATGCCATTCTTTAGGTTTTCTAGGTTTAGTTCCACCCCATTCAATATAATCAAATATCATATCGGCGTATTCACGATTATCAACAATTTCGTACTTTTTTATAGTATTATCTTCTTCCATATATTTAAAATAACACATTAAGTCAATAAAACAATACTGTAGACTAAAAGGCTATACAATTTTTAGTTTTTGCGATATTATGTAATCACAATTTAATAGTAATAGCCTAAACCTTTAGCAATATGGGCATGGCTACGAGTCCGATCAGAATAAACAACCCATCATGGGGTGTCTGATCGGCCATATCGGGAAACCGGTATGAGAGGCTTCGGCCTCTACCTGTGGTGGGCTTTTTGTATAAAAAAGCCAAGTCGACATCACAATAAAAAGTCCGATCAGATAAAAATATGAATAAAAAAGTTTTTCAAATAGGGTTAATGGGCGCAGGAGGAAAATTAGAGATTGAAGATGTTTTCCTAAAATTCAGCCATCCTTACGGTAAAACATTTCGCGTACTAGTTAATGATATCGAAACGGTAGTTGTTGATGTTAAGGGAATGGGTAACGGAATCTTGAAAATCATAGGTCACGGAACAGAACTTGCCTCAGTCCAAATGCCTATACCTTGGGCAAATAAATGCCAAGAATGGATTATAAAGAATAAATGAAGAAATTTATTGATTTATTATGATTTTGGGTATATGATTGAGCCAATGAAAATAGCAATAAATAACCGAATAGTTAATAATGGCACCTCTTTTTGAGGTGTTTTATTTTGCAAAATATGTCTTTTCTAAGTAGTTTATTCGCTAATAATACCAATAACTACAAACCAAAAGATGAGAGAAAGGCAGAGTGTCCTTATTGTCACAAAACTCTTTCTAAGGTTCCAGGATCTAAAACAAAATGTCCTCATTGTGGTGAGTTTATGTTTGTTCGTACTCGACCAAAAGATAACGTTCGCGTGGTTACAACAAAAAATGAAGCAGAAAAAATTGAAAAAGAACGTCACGAAATCGCCACCACAGAAGAATTTAAAAAAAGATTAAGCGATTCTCCTTTATATAGTGAAAAAAAATATTTAGCAATTAAAGATAGTTTATCTAGAAAATTCGGGGCTCCACCAAAAGAAGATGATGTTCTTTGGGGCCTTTCTAATTATTTATTGCAAGAATATATAAAAAAAGATGATTGGCAAGAAATTAAGATGATATATTTTAACCAAGCTCTTTTTCTTCACGAACAAGGAAAAGATTGTTTTTATATATTAAAAGAAGTTGCTAAATGCGAACTTATTATTCTTAAAAAATTAGATTGCTTCAAAAGAGTAGAAATATTAACCTGCAATGATCAATCATGCCAAGAATGTCAAAAGTTTTCAGGAAAAATTTTTACAATAGAGCAAGCATTAAAAGAAATGCCTATTCCAGTAAAAGAATGTACTTGTAAATTAAATCCAAAAGCTCCTAGTGGTTGGTGCAGATGCATGTATATTTCTGTAATTGATTAAATGTATGATTTCCGAAAAAGCACTAAAAGAATACAAAGCAATCTATAAAAAAGAATACGGAATTAATTTATCCGATAAAGAAGCCACAGAGCAAGCAACAAAACTATTAAGTTTAATGAAGGTTATATATAGACCTATATCAAAAGAAGATTATGAAAAATTTCAAAAACATAGAAAAGAAACAAAGGAATAAGGAAGTGAAAGATGCTGGAGATTGGGAAGCAAAACAAAATTTATTAGAATTCTTTAGTTTATTGCTTAAAGTAGATAAAAGAGCAAATCCTCATTTATATAAAAATAAAGAAAAATAAATGCTATCAAAAACTCAATTTTTATATTTTTTACAGTGTCCAAAATATCTTTGGCTTTATAAAAATAAGAAAGAACTATTTATTGGCGAAGATAACTTAGACTATAGACAGCTTCAAGGAGAAAGTATTGAATTTTGGGCTTACAAAGAATTTGAAAATGGCATTGACTGTAAAACAGAATTAGATGTTCTTGAAGACATAAAGAATACTAAAGAAATTTTAAAGTCTGATAAAAAAGTATTAATTCAGCCAAGTTTTTTCGATGAAGAAATATTTTGCAGAAATGATCTATTAACTTTTAATAAAGAATCTAATTGTTGGGACTTAATTGAAATCAAATCATCTACTGATGTAAAAGATCAGCATATAATTGATGTTGCCTTTCAGAAACAATGTCTTATTAATTGTGGCATTAAAGTAGGGAATACCTATGTTTACTATGTCAACAATCAATATGTAAAAAATGGGGAAATTGAACCATGCAAATTAATTAAAAAAGAAGATGTCACTGAAAAAGTTAATGCTATTGAATTTTTTATTAATGAAAATATTAAACAAGCTTTATCTTTTATTAAAAAAACATCCGATGAACCAGAAGTCAAAATATTAAAACAATGTTTTAATCCTTACGAATGTGGCTTTACTGGTTATTGTTGGAAAAATGTCCCAGAACACTCAATATATGATCTTTCACTTAAAGAAGACCATTTAATTGAATTGGTGAATGAAGGCAAGATTAATCTTGAAGATGTTCCAGAAGGATATGTTACTCGAGAAAACAAACAAAATTATTACGTTGCTAAAACACAAAATAAGGTGTTGATTAATGAAGATGGCATCAAAAAAGAACTATCTAAACTTTCTTATCCGCTATATTTTCTTGATTATGAAAGCTATTCTCCAGCAATTCCTTTATTTGATGGATTCCGTCCTTATCAACAAATGGTTTTTCAGTACTCTCTTCATATTATAAAAAACCCGGAATCAGAAGCTGAACATTATGAATTCTTGGCATCTGATTGGAATGATCCAGTTCCTGATTTGTTAGAAAGCCTAACCAATAATATTGGAGAGACGGGAACAATTATCGTTTGGAATGAATCATTTGAAAAAACTAGAAACAAGGAAATGGCCGAAATGTACCCAAAGTTCAAAAAACAATTATTATCTATTAATAATAGGGTTTATGATTTAGGAATACCTTTTAAGAATGGCTATTATATTCATAAGGATTTCAAGGGGGGTTGGTCTGTCAAGGCAGTACTACCAGTAATTATTCCTTGGTTATCCTATAAAAAACTAAATATTCAAGGAGGGGGCGATGCTTCTACTTCTTATAGAAAACTTATAGGATTAGAACAGTCCGAAGAAAAAGAAAGTCTTAAAAAAGATATGTTTGAATATTGCAAATTAGACACTTTAGCTATGGTGGAAATATTTAAAAAATTAAATAATATAGTAAAGGGATAGCCCAAAATATCATGATCACAAAAAAAGAACATTACTTAATATTAAATATTGAAAATTCTATTCAGTCTATAATTAAAAAAGAAATAAGTCTTTTAAAAAATGGCCGAGTTGAAAGAAATTTTACTTCCCATTTTGCGAATGAAATATCTGCTAACTTAAATATAAATAATATAATTATTGATCCTTTTTGTAATAAGCACAAAGGTAAACCTAAACTTTTAAATGGTGGAAATATAGAACTAGATATAGCTATTCATGAAAGGAATATAGACAACAATCTAGTTGCTATAGAAATTGAAACTAATAATAACCCTATTGGGGATGATTTATGGAAAATTAAAGAAATGACAAAAGGAACAGATGGTTACAATTATAAGCTTGGCCTATATATAGTACTCGGAGTGTCTAATAAAGCAGGGAAAATTATAACAAAAAATTGGTATAAAAAAGGAAACATATTACCAGTATGAAAAATGAAGAAAATCTTAAAAAACTAGCAAAAAACTATCTTGTCGCCAGAAAAAATTTTAGAGAGGCAGCAGATAAAATTCCAGAATTAAACGGCAATGACAATATCATCGGAAGAATTGGGGAATTTATAGCCTTACAATTTTTAAAACATAAATTAAAAAGAAAAAAGGTTGCTAGAAATGAAAATATGGTTCAGGTTGGCTATGATATAATAGCCGATAATAAAAAAGTTTCTGTAAAAATCATCACATCGGAGAATAAGAAGGGAAGCACTACTCCGATTAAAAATCCTTGGGACGAACTAATTATTATAGAATTAGGAGAAAATTCTAAAATAAACAAAATAGGTTTTATAACTAAGAATAGATTCAAAAAAGCTATTAATAATAATTTCTTAAAAAATAAGAATCCCATTGCTTCTCGATCAATGTTAAAAAAGGATAGATTGTTTGATATTTATGGTAATATTTATAGCAGCAAAGATGTTGGAGAATATATATAAAACTCCGTAAAAAGCTAACTAGGAATCGATGACTAGCAATTAACTATCTTTTATGTTTAGTCTTGTCGACTAATGTCCAAGATTGTCTTTTGCCAATATTATTCGGAGTGGCCGGTTCTCCCTTTGTAAAGGTAGATTCGGTTCTTCCGCCAGACGGACGATACTGTCCAGAAACTGGAACTTTCTCGCCTGTCCTTACAACAATTTTCTTTGTCATTTTGGTTTAGCTTTAGCTTTTCTTATTATTCAGAGATTGCTGACCTTTAAATCAACCCCCGCCACAAATACCTATTAGTACCTGTGGAGGGGATTAAAGTATAGCTAATCTGAACTTTAAGAGGGGCAGAAGCCTATCCTAGTCAGCTTTTTAAGGAGCCTTAATTAAGATTCTACTCTTAACTTTTTAATAGTCAATCCAATTTAATAGAATAAACAAAGTGACGTATTGATGTAACTATTAATATTGATTCTGTGTCACTTTTGTCACTTTTTAGATAGCTCAAGTCGCGTCGATATGATAAGATAAAAGTACTTAAATTTTCCTTGTGGGGTATACATCCCTGGGGTTCGAGCTCGACTCGGCCTGCAAAATCAAGCCGAAACTATTGTTGGTTTTTTTTATTTGACACCGGTTAATAAGTATATTAATATTTATTCATATACTATGAAACCTAAATGTTGTAAAAATAAAAAATCAATTAAAGAAACTGCTAAAGTTGTTGAATTATTAAAAGTAATTGCTGAAGAGAATCGTCTTAGGATTCTTTGTGTCTTAAAAGGCGGGGAACAGTGCGTCTGTAATATTATTGAAAATATCGGATTATCTCAAAGTCTTGTTTCGCATCATCTCAAGAAGTTAAAAGATGCGGGACTAGTGAAAGATAGTAAAAAGGGACTCTGGGTTCATTATTCTCTTACAGAAAAAGGGGAAAGAATAGCAAAATTAAATTTTAATTAAATATTATGAATAATAAAATAGAAAAAATAGTAGTATATGGTTCTGGCTGTGAATCATGTAAAGAATTATTTAAATCAGCAAAAGAAGCTGCAATTAATCTAAAAATGGATATTAATGTAGAATATATAGATGATATTCAACAAATAATAGGATTAGGTTTTATGTCTTTTCCTGTTTTGGTTATTAATAAAGATCCTGTGATAATCGGCAAAGTTTTAAATACTAAAGAAGTCGAAGAGGTGATTAAAAAATACATTGCAGGTGAAAAAACAAAAGATGAATCTTCGTCTCCCTGTTCTTGCGGAGGAAAATGCTAAATATGGATATTTTTTACCCAATACAATTTTTGGCCAACACTATAAGTTACGGGCTGATAGGGTTCGCAGAAGGATCTTTTTGGGGAAGTGCCGTTAATTTTTTTGTCTACGATACTATTAAGATTGGTATTCTTTTATTATTCATTAATTATCTAATGGCGATAATTAGATACTATTTTCCTATGGAAAGAGCTCGAGATATTTTAAGTAAGAAACGCTGGCTCGGTCTTAATTATATAATGGCTGCCTTGTTAGGGGTTGTTACTCCATTTTGCTCTTGCTCATCAATTCCTTTATTCATCGGTTTTATGGGCGCTGGAATACCATTAGGTGTTACATTTGCATTTTTAATAAGTTCACCATTAATCAATGAATCTTCTTTGTATTTATTTCCGGCCATGTTCGGATGGAAAGTCACTATTTTATATAATCTTTTTGGGTTAATGATTGCAGTAATCGGAGGGATGATAATCCAAAAACTCAAAGTTGAAAAATATATCATACCCGAACTTCTAAATTTTAAATCAAGGGCACAGGTAGAATCAGACAATGGAGGCAAATTAGTATTCAAAAAACTTATTTCTTATTTTTGGAAAGATGGAATCATCATTACGAAAAAGATTTTCCCTTATGTTATTCTGGGCGTTGGGGTGGGAGCCATCATCCATGGGTTTGTGCCAAGTAGCTTGGTAGAGAATTTTTTATCAGCCAAATCTTGGTGGACTGTTCCTATGGCTGTAATTTTGGGCATACCTCTTTATGCTAATTCTGTGACCGTACTTCCAATTATGGAGGCACTAGTGGGCAAAGGAGCTCCTTTGGGAACGGTTTTAGCTTTCATGACAGCTATTGTAACACTTTCACTTCCCGAAGCTTTAATTTTGAAAAAGGTTATGCGCTGGAAGTTATTGGCGATATTTTTTGGCATAGTTACTATTGGTATAATTATTATGGGATATTTATTTAATTTTATAATATGAAAAGATATATTATTTTAATTGTTATAGTTGTTATGGTTGTTTCTGGATTTATTTTATCTAACTATAATCAAAAGAAAGAACAATCGAATGTTAATTATAGTGTTATAGATATTAAATTACCTAAAACAGATAAGATAGAAGTATTCTTATTTCACGCCACCCAAAGATGCATTTCTTGTGTTAATATTGGTAAATTTGCCAAGCAAACGATTGATAATAATTTTAGCGAAGAACTAAATTTAGGGAAAATAGTTTTTAGAGAGATAAACATTGATTTGCCAGAAAATTACGAATTGGTTGAAAAATTCCAAGCCTCTGGATCTTCTCTTTTTATTAATACGATAAGAAGCGGAAAGGATTATATTGAACAGGATTTAAAAGTATGGAGATTGGTTGGCAATGAAGAAAATTTCGAATCTTACTTCAAAGAAAAATTAGAGAATATTTTAAAAAGCTGATCATGATAGATTTTATTAATTACTTGATTGATATCTATCAAATTCCGTTCTTAACTGCTTTTTTGCTGGGCATCTTAACTTCCATTAGTCCTTGCCCTTTAGCAACAAATATTACTGCTATTGCTTATATCTCTAAAGACATAAAAGACAGCAAGAAATCATTACTGAATGGGTTATTTTATACTATCGGCAGGGGATTAAGCTATGTGATTATCGTAAGTTTAATATATTTTGGATTTTCTGAATTTAATGTGTCTAGATTTTTTCAAGGTTGGGGAGATAAAGTCTTAGGGCCAATACTTATTATTATCGCTCTTTTTATGTTCGGACTTTTCAAGGTTAATTTTAAAATTGGAGGAGAAAAATTAGAAAAAATTAAATTGTGGCTATCAAATAAGGGATACCTAGGTTCATTATTATTGGGAATGTTGTTTGCCTTGGCTTTTTGCCCCTACAGCGGAGTCTTATTTTTCGGAGCCCTTATTCCTTTGATTATAAAATCTTCCAATGGTTTAGTCATGCCATTGTTATTCGCCCTGGGAACAGGACTACCAGTCATTATTTTTTCTTTTTTAATTTCTTTTAGTGTCCAAAAAGTAGGCAATACTTTCAAAATATTACAAAAATTAGAGCTAATTATGAGATATTTTATAGCAATATTATTCTTAACAATGGGAATATATTACTTAAAATATCTAATGTAACTGGTTCAATACGATAAATTCAACCTCAAAAAGGTTCCGATAATGTTCCAGCGTCCCCGCAAATTTAAAATCAATAAATTAATATTTTTTGGAAAAATCTTTTAAAATTTTAATTATTTTTTGGGAGATATTTTCACAATCTACTAAATCTTTAAGATTTTTTACCTTCGATGGTTCTATTTTTTTCCCGCAAAAATTAATGGTTTTATTGGCTACCAATTCTAAATCATCAAAATCTACAACCATTTCTTCTAATCCTGCTTGATAAAATACCTCCGCGCAACCCATATTTTTATTTACCAATACAGGAGTTCCCGTACAAGCTGTTTCAACCGGAACATTACCAAATGTTTCAAAATGAGACGGACTTATTACTAATCCCTGTTTTTGATAAAAAGAACTCATTTCTCCATTAGGCATCATTGGGATTATCTTTATATCGCTGGGCATATTTTTAATGGCTTTGTGTTCCTTTCCATTTACTATTGTGGCCTCATGCTTCCATCCTTTTCGCTTTAATAATGAATGAAGAGAAATAAAAGCTTCTATATTTTTAATAGGAGTATCTCTACCAATAAAAACTATTTTATTTGTTAATACTTTGCCTTGTTTTTTTTCTTTAGTAAAAATAGGTGATATTGGATTGGGAATAACATATCCACCCTTTACTTTTTTTGAATTTGATATTTCATTCAAAATCACGTCTTTGCAAATCTGAGAGGGAAAAATTATCGAGGAAGAATTTTTAATAATATTTTTTTCCATTTCTAAGAAAATATCTCTTTGGTTCTGTTTAAAATGAGCAGTCTCTTTTGCAAGAACTCCTGCGTACCACAAAACAATTGGAATTCCTTCTTTGCGAGCCGCTATTGATAATATCCATGGAATATAATACGTTCCATTTATTAAAAATACATCAGGCTTTTCTTTCCTTAAAATATCTCTTACTATTTCTATTATTGATTTGAATTTTTCTTCAACATCTTTAAGGGAATTAGCGTTTTTTACTATTTCGTTTATCGAAAAATCGCAAATACTAATAATTTGATGATCAAACCAACTAGGAGATAAGTGCCGATAAGCCTTTGGTGATTTGAACTTTCTAAAAGCATTTAACTCTATACCCAAAAAAGATATATTTGATCCATGGAGATAATTTAAAAGATTCAAATTAACAGAAGTTATTCCGCCCAACGGTTCCCTAGTAATATTTATAGCAACTTTCATTAGTATTATAAAAAGACCGAATGGTCATTATTTTTCTATATTCTAACATAAATTAACGATTTTGACAATAATAAATTCATTAATTATAACTAATTTAACCTCAAAAAAGTTTGAGTTCGTCCTTGTCTTGCATGCCAATGTTTGTCATGATTTAATAATAAAGATTTTTATATTGGAAAAATATGCAATCTAATTTTTGGAAAAAATTGAAAAAGCCTATTTTCGTTGCAGCTCCGATGTCGGGAGTTACTGACGATGCATTCAGGCTTATGCTTTTAAAACACGGCCGACCCGATGTTTTTTGGACAGAGTTTGTCTCGGTCGAGGGATTATTTTCCAAGGGTCGTGAGATATGCCTTAAAACCTTAAAGTTTTCTCCGGCCGAACATCCGATCGTTGCCCAGATTTTTGGTTCCGATCCCGCATATTTTAAAAAAGCAGCAAAGGAAATTGAAAAACTTGGTTTCGATGGTATCGATATTAATATGGGATGCCCTGACAAAGCCATAGAAAAACAAGGAGCGGGCGCAGCATTAATAAAAGATGTCGATTTGGCAAAACAAATTATCAGAGCGACAAAGGAAGGAACAAAAATTCCCGTTTCGGTAAAAACTCGTCTTGGGTATAATGAAAATCAAATCACTGAATGGATTGTTCCCATCTTACAGGAAAATATTGCCGCCCTTATTATACATTTTCGTACCAAGAAAGAAATGTATCGTTTTCCCGCACAATGGAATTTAGCAAAAGAAATTGTAAAATTGAGAGATTTGTATTCTCCGGAGACGTTGATTATTGGAAATGGAGATGTAAAATCTCTTAAGCAAGCTCGCGAATTAGCTAAAGAAAACAAGCTTGACGGAATTATGGTTGGAAGAGCTACCGTGGGAAATCCTTGGTTCTTTTCTGATAGATTACCCACTACTCAAGAGAAACTAAAAGCCATTGTTGAACATATTAAACTCTTTAATGACCCCAAGCAATTTAATGTTATGAAAAAACATTTTCACGCATATGCAAAAGGGTTTGATGGCGCCAAAGAACTTAGAGATAGACTAATGGAAACTAAAAATTATCTTGAGGTCAAAAAATTAATAGAAGAATTTCTCTTGCGTTTGAATAAGTTGACAAAATAAAATTTTTATTCTATCCATATACCGGAGGCAAAAATGCCGAACATAGAGCTCTTTGGATTTTCTGATCCCTTTGATAAGGAAGTCAGAAAGAGGGTAATCAAAGCACTGAAAGGTGTTGTTCCCGAGAAAGATATAGTGATTACAGAACACAATGTAAAGGTAACCAATGTAAGGGGAAGATTAGCGCCCTTCATCAGGCTCACCACAACCCCGATTCCGGAATTGAATCAAGCTGTCGAAGCCCTAAAAGACATTCCTTTCGACCTGGAAGTCATGCTTCTACAACAGTTTCATTCGGCAAAAAAGTAGATTTATTCTACTTCTTTTTTATATAAACTCCAATTTCAAATGTTGGTGTTTTTTATTTTAAGAGATATAATAATCTTAATATGAATAAAACTATATGACTATTAAAAAAGAATCTATTAAAAATATTGTTAAAGACAAGTATAAAGATATAGCAATCAATAATTCTTCTTGCGGGTGCGGATGCAGTAATACAAAAGATATCTCCAAAAGTATTGGCTACTCTGAGGAAGAATTAAAAATTGTTGGTGAGGCCAATCTTGGTCTCGGGTGCGGAAATCCATTGGCATTTGGAAGAATAAAAGAAGGTGATACGGTCTTAGATTTAGGATCGGGAGCCGGTATAGATGCTATTTTAGCCGCTAAAAGGGTTGGCGATAAAGGAAAAGTTATCGGTGTTGATATGACTGAAGAAATGATAGAAAAAGCAAAAGAAAACGCCAAAAAACAAAATATAACCAATGTGGAATTTCTTTTAGGAGAAATAGAAAACTTACCGTTAAAAGATAATTCAGTTGATACGATAATCACTAATTGTGTTATCAATTTAACTCCTGATAAAGTTAAAACCTTTAAAGAAGCATATAGGGTTCTCAAGCCGGGAGGAAAGATTTATCTTTCGGACATTGTTTTGCTGGAAGAACTTTCAGATGAACAGAGAAACGATAAAGATTTATTGTGCGGTTGTGTTGCGGGAGCATTATTGAAAGATGATTATTTGGATAAAATTAAAAGCGCCGGCTTCAAAGTTAATATTCTTCGAGAAAATAAAGAAATCAGTAAAGAACAATACAACGGAATACCCTTAGAAAGCTTAATGGTTGAGTTAATAAAATAAACTTAAATGAAATCGATTTAAAGTATGACTAGTGAGGCTATAAAAATCAAATTAGAAGATTTAGGTTATAATGATTTCTTTGAATCAAAAAGAAAGTCTTTAGGATTAGAAAAATATTTAATTGCCAGGGTTATTTCTGAATACAAAGAAGCATACAAAGTAAAAGATACAGATGGTGAATATTTAGCAAAGATAACAGGAAAGAAGATATTTAATGCCACCAAAAGAGAAGATTTTCCGGCGGTTGGAGACTGGGTAGCCATAACTATGCCTGATAAAGAAATGGCGATTATCCATGAAATCCTGCCAAGAAAAACCGTCCTTTATAAAAAATACAGTAATAAACAAGATACTCAAATTATTGCCACCAATATCGATACCGCTTTTATCGTTGAAGCTGTTGATAGAGATTACAATCTTAACCGCTTTGAAAGATATCTTGTTTTGGCAAATGAAGGTAAAATCAAACCGGTGATGATATTGAATAAAATTGATTTGATTTCAGAAGAAGAATTAAATCAAAAAATAAGTCAGATAAAAAACAGATTCAATGATATAGATATCATTTCAACCAGTACGATTTCTGAACAAGGATTGGAGGAATTGATGTATTATATAGAAAAAGGGAAGACATATTGTTTCTTGGGTTCATCCGGCATAGGAAAATCATCTTTGATAAATAAATTGATAGGAAAAGATAAAATCAAAACAAGCGAAATAAGCACCTCTACACACAAGGGCAAACATACAACCACAAGCAGGGAAATGTATTTTCTAGAAAATGGCGGAATTGTAATTGATAATCCGGGAACAAGAGAGGTGGGAGTAGCGGGTGCAAGTACCGGAATAGATAATATTTTTGATGAAATCATTGTTTTAGCCAAAGATTGTAAATACGCCGACTGTACTCACATACAAGAATCCGGTTGTGCTGTTTTAGAAGCCGTTAAAACAAAAAAATTAGACGAAGAAAAATATCTAAATTACATTAAATTAAAAAAGGAAGCTGAATATTACGAAATGACCGATATTGAAAAAAGAGGGAAAGATCGTAAATTTGGAAAGTTTATAAAAAATTCGATGGATCAGTTGAAAAAAATTAAACCTTAGAACCTTTCAGTATAGACAAACTTTTTATTTATAATATAATTTATTAAAGGTCATATATTATTAATAAATATAAAATATGCAAAAAATAAAAAGCATCTCATTGTTTGTAGCATTTTTAGTTTTAGTGTCTACTTTTTGTTGTTCAGTTATTTTTGTTGAAGCAAAGGATAATGGTAAGATTAATGGAGAAGAACACAGGAATAATATATCAACGGTTGTTCAAAATCTTTTAAATGCTGCTGATAATGAACAAGGAGAAATTGGCGATCAAATAAGAGTTATGGCTCAACAGCAAAATCAAAGTAAAGACGATATAGCTAATACTATAGATAAAGTTAATGCCAGAAACGGATTAAAGATATTCTTAATCGGTTTAGATTATAAAAATATCGGCCAATTACGTAGCGAAATTGCGAATACGGATAATCGTATAGATAGATTGAATACATTATTAGGCAAACTAGAGAACAGCCAAGATATAACAACTATTCAGGATCAAATTAAAACATTAGAAGAAAATCGTCAAAAAATTAATGACATTGTTAAAGCTAATGAAAGTAAGTTTAGTTTATTCGGTTGGTTTGTTAAATTATTCAATAAGTAATATTATAATTATATAATAATTATTTAAATAATATGGAAAACGAAGAAAAAACTTGTACTTGCGGAATGCCTTTAAATGAAAAAACTGAGTGTTCTTGCAATCCGGGAGTTTGCGTTTATTGTTGTTCATGTGCTCCTGATTGCAAATGTGGTTGCCAAGAGAAAAAGAATCAGCAGTAATAAAAAGTACTTAGCTAAAATAAAACTCCGTCTTATGGCGGGGTTTTTAATTGTTCTTTATTTCAAGCCTAAATATGATTAAGTCAAATTGCTTAAGACTTTTGACAATTATTGTTTTGTGGTAAAATTTAAACATAATAATATCATTAAAAAATATGAACAACGATATTGAATGCTGTCCAAAGTTCGATCCGACTCCGTGGGATGAAAAAATATTCGAGTGGAGTAATAAAAGATTTATTAAAGACAAAGTTTTTACTTTATTCTACATGCCTCTTAATTTCGGTTCGGTCATCACAAGACTGAATAAGAAAGCCGAACAAGCCGGAGCTCAAATACCCGATTGGCTTTGTCTTTCTGACCATCCTTCTCAATGGAATATGGATATTTATTTAGCGGTAGACAAAGAAGTCCCGGGAGCCGAGAATGTATCTTTAAGCGGTAAATATTTAAGCAAAGTTTACGAAGGTGATTTTAGTAAAACAGGGGAGTGGTGCAAAAACTTTGAAGAATATGCCAAGGGCAAGAATTTAAGCATTAAAAAAATGTATATGTGGTACACAACTTGTCCCAAGTGCGCCAAGAAATACGGTAAAAACTACGTGGTGATTATCGCTGAAGTTTAAATAAAAAAATGAGGAAAGCTTTTTGCTTTCCCCCTGGTGTACTGTTATGTGGAAGAAATTGTTGTTCTTGCTACATTTGAACCGGAGGACCTTTCCCCGGAATAATGTAGCAATCCTTTAGAGCTTCCCGGGAAAGATTTCCCGATTGTTCGACAGAGCTGAAAGAACTCGCTTGTTTTGGAGGTGTTGATCTGGAGGCCGAATCAACGATCAGCATCACATCGAATGAAAGCATGGCAATGATTATGCAAAGGGCTACAATGATTCCTATGCTTTTCATTCTTCTCGACTCCGTTTCGTTTCCACAGACCACTCGAAGATATTGCTCTTGAGGGGTCGATTATTAAAGTATCATATTTTAAAAATAATGTAAAATAGGCTCTAAATAGCCCGTGTATTTTACTATTGACATACTATAGTGATATATTGTATAATATTAGTATCTCAAATTAAGGTGTTTGAAATGGAAAAGGAAATGCAAATTGTCTTAGGAGCTGTTATGTGGGCCGCTATCGTCTTTGCAATTGCGATTATCTTCGCAACGATGGGGACGATAGGAATCATCATTGGTTTTATCTTGATCCTGGCTGGATTAAGTCATCTCTTCTTGATTCACGCAACCCACAAGTCATACAAACAGCACCTGCCGGCAACGGTCATGACAGAATACGGAAAGGAGCTAAAATCTCCTCTCTACCAGCAAGCTATTATTGGTTCAACTACCATTCTGGCTGGACTTTCCGGAATTCTTTATGTCGTCGTGGTAATGCTTTGAGAACAAAAAGATGTGGTTTATTAAATCACATCTCTTTTTTTATAAATTTCACAAATCAAGCAAATCGATGTATAATATTCTTGCCTAAACATTAGGCAGAACCTTTACATTTAGGTGATTGTCATGGAAGAACCATTTATTCTTGAAGACGAATACCCGGTAGGAGAAAAGGGTAAGGTCAGAGTAATCTTTGAATTCTATCTGAAAGAACAATTCAAAGACCTGGAAGTCGATAATGAAAAGATTCTTGAAGGCCTGAAAGACCTGCTAGGAGATATGCCTACAGGAATATGCACCAACGTTGCGGCTTCGATTATTGTCTTACCTATCGATTTTGAACTATCGAAAAGACTCATTGATGTCGTTAACATGGATGCAAAAGAAGAGGTCCCGATAGTGGCCGAAGATGTTCCTTTCGCCAGAGACAAGAAGGAACAGGAAAGAGATTTTCTGGTAGCATATCGATAAGAGGCATTGCCTCTTTTTTTTGACAAAAACTTTTAAAAATGTATAATAGTTATATAGATTTAAAGATAAGAATATGGCAGTACCAAAACAAAGACACAATCAATCAAGAAAAAACAGAAGAAGGGGAAACATCTTTATTAAGGCCCCTGTTTTAGTTAAATGCGCTAAATGCGGAAAGCCTGTTTTACCTCACACTCTTTGCGGTTATTGCGGCTACTACAAGGGAACTGAACTTGTAAACGTAATGGCTAAATTAGAGAAAAAAGAACAGAAGAAGAGACAAAAAGAAATAGGAGAAACTAAAACTTCAGAATCTAAAAAAGAAGAAAAGAAATAATATGGCCTCAAGGCACCTATCAAGATCTGTCGCAATGCAAAGCCTGTATGAATGGGACTTTCACGGAAAGGTTGATAATGATTTGGAAAAAATAACCGAAAAAAATATCGAAGAATTCGGTAAAGGCCTTGAAAGCTATGATTTTATTTGGGCGATCGTTAACGGCGTCAAAGAAAATCTTGAAGTTATCGACAAAATTATTGAAAAAACTGCTCCGGAGTGGCCGATCAATCAGATAAACATTCTCGATAGGAATGTTTTACGGATCGGCATTTTTGAACTTCTTTATGAGAATAAAGACGAGGTTCCTCCGAAGGTAGCTATCAACGAAGCCATTGAACTGGCCAAGAACTTCGGCGGAGAGAACTCGAGAAAATTCATCAACGGAGTTTTGGGAACAGTGTATCGAGAAATCGTCGGAGAAGAGGAAGAAGAAAATAAAGGAGAAAACGAACATGAAGAAGAGTAATATGAAAGATTTTTCTATTTTGGAAAAATCATTAAATGTTTCTTTTAAGAATAAAGATTTATTAATCCAGGCTTTCTGCCACCGTTCTTATTTGAACGAGAATCCCGATTTCTATCTCTCACACAACGAGAGATTGGAATTCTTGGGAGATGCAGTTTTAGAATTAATAACCACCGATTATCTTTTCCGCAGTTATCCTGACAAGCCGGAAGGAGAGATGACCGGATGGAGAGCTTCTTTAGTTAATGCTAATATCCTCTCGGATACAGCCAAGGAAATAGGATTCGAAGATTTTCTTTTGCTGTCATCGGGAGAAGAGAAAGAAAAGGGTAAAGCCAGAAAGTATATTTTAAGCGATACCTTTGAAGCCTTTATCGGTGCTCTTTATTTGGATCAAGGATACGAAGAAACCAAGGTTTTCATTGAAAAGAACCTGATAGACAGAAAGCTTCCTGAAATCATTGAAAAAAGACTATTTAAAGACCCTAAATCGCTCTTCCAGGAGAAAGCCCAGGAAATTGTGGCGATCACTCCGGTTTACCAGGTTTTGGAAGAAAGCGGTCCCGACCATATGAGATTCTTCATTGTTGGAGTGTTCTTAGGAGATGAATTGGTGGCCAAAGGAGACGGTTCTTCAAAGCACGAAGCCGAACTAAAAGCGGCTGACGAAGCTTTGAAGGTTAAAGATTGGTAATGCTCAGGGGTTGAAAATAATTGAGTAATAGTGTAAGATATTTTTGTAATTAATAATAACCGAATATGTTAGTAATCAGACTATTTAGAACAGGAAAGAAAAAACAGCCTTCATACAAGGTTGTCGTTACAGACAGAAACAATCCACCCCAGGGAGGAAAGTTTGTCGAGCAGGTAGGATTTTACAACCCTTTGACTAAAGAGAAAATCTTGCACGCAGATAGAATTCAATACTGGATTAGTGTCGGAGCAATTCCTTCAGATACAGTTAACAACATTCTTATCAACGAAAACATTGTAAAGGGAGAGAAAAAGAAGATTGTTTTCAAAAAGAAAAAGAATCCTGAAGCCGAACCGGCACCAGTAGCTGCTCCTGCCCCTAAAGCAGAAGAAGTACCTGTAGTAGAAGAGACTCCAAAAGTAGAAGAAACGACTCCTGTAGCAGAAGAAGCTCCCAAGGCAGAATAGTTTTAAGCTATTCTTGCTTTTTTATACCTTAATATCGGAAAAGGGTAGCGAGTAATATAATGATAAAAGGAAAGGTCGAACTACCCGGTGAAAAGTATAGTATTTAGAAATAAAAGAACTAGCATGGCAGAAGCAAAAGATATCGAATTTCTTGAGTTTATCGTTAAAACACTAGTTGATCATCCAACTGATGTCAAAGTAGA
>Ga0265297_10004921_pt1 | contig 21076 bp, 20 predicted proteins | sample Munlanlwell13791_FD_192502 | JGI IMG/M metagenome (GOLD analysis project Ga0265297, IMG submission 192502) | Leachate microbial communities from a municipal landfill in Southern Ontario, Canada - Leachate well 137-91 | ecosystem: Engineered > Solid waste > Landfill > Unclassified | place...
AGTATTGTAAGGAGTTTCACTCCATTTTCCAATAACAAAAATATCTGCTACAATTAAAGTAGTGACTGATGTTGAAGATGAAAAAGAAAATTTTGCATGAGTAGTATTTCCTAATTGCCCCCCAACGCCCCCAAGAGAAACGATGCTCCCCCCTGCAGGATTAAGTTCTCTAATTTGAACACTCGGATTAGAGATAAAAGCTACTGGAAAAGCATAATAATAATTCGATGAAAAAAATAAACTACCCGAGCCACTTGTTATAGCAACCGAACCAAATGAATAATTATTAACCCAAGCCATCATTGTCCCGTCGATAAATTTAATATAAGAACCATTTGTATTATTTCCTGATTCAACAATTGGATTAATATAATTTGAAGAACTTGCACCGCTCCCAATTTCTACCCATTCAGTTGTGTTGTAATAATAATATTTATTTGCAGAAGAGTTGTAAAAAATTTGTCCCGCACCTAAACTTAAATTCCCAGTGATATTTACATTTCCCCCAACATGCAATTTTGACGACGGTGAAGATGTCCCGATTCCAACATTCTTGCTCGTATTCTGAACAGAAATATAATTTCCAGTAACCCCCCAAATAGAATTTGACGTCGCTGAATCTTCTGTTGTCTTCACACAATAAATTGTTGAATAATATGCAGGAGAAGTTTCTGCACCTGTTCTTGGATTTCCGTTTGTTCCAGTTGCAATAGCCTCAGTTGCATATTGAATAGCATCACTTGTTCCTGTAGTTCCTGCAGCCAAACTATATGTAGTTCCTGCATCAGTGCTGACTGTTCTTCCTATTTGAGTATGGTCTATATTATTTCCTAAAAAATGCCAGTGTGCTTGAGAACTATCATTTCCATAAGTTCCTAACACCGACGAGAAATAACTTCCGTTCGCATATTTCAAAATTGAATTTGTTCCAGAGCCACGAATAAAAATTCCACGCAAGTCAGGAGTTCCTGAACTACCGTCGGCAAGTGTCCAACCCGTCGGACATTCTGTTAAATTAAAAGGTGCAATCATTCCAGCAGGAACACCCGAAACAGTTGAAGCGCTTCCCGTAGAAGAATTCAAATCCTGCAAATTAAAACAAGCAGTTGAATTGCAGATTTCATTTCCTGAAATAATTATTTTATCTGCACTAACATTATAACTTCCCATATTCAAATTTGAATTAACATTAATTCCCGACGACGAAATATTTTTCGCGTTGAATGCGTAAGGAACTCTCGCTGATTTAATTGTAGCTTTTAAAACGCCGTCTCGATAATAACAAAACCAATATTGCTCATCAAAAGGCAAATCAACATTAATTAAATTGTAAGAAACAACTCCTCGTGAATCAGTTGTCAAAGTGGATGTATTTGTATATAAAATAGGAGAACAAGTTACGGAATTTGAAATATCAATCTTGAATGTGAAAGTCCCTGTCGTCGCAACACCTGCATCACTTAAAACTTGAATCTGAATCGGAATGCTGTCATAAATGTTTTCAGCGACGGAAAATCCTGTGAATGCTAAAATAAATAATACAAATACTAAAAACCCCTTTTTCATTTTATTAAATAATAAAAGAACTATAAAAAGATTTCTAAAAAGAATTAAAAATAACTTTCAACTTAAATATAGATGAAAAGAGGAATAATAATTTTAATTATAATTTTATCTTGCTGTTTTTTTATCAGCGCAGATATTTTTGATATTTTATTCGGAAGTTCAGAAGGAGAAATTAGCGTCGGAGTAACCACTCCCGGACTTGAACCGCCGCCAGCAGGTGGAGGAGAAGAGGAAGGCGGAGGCGGTGGCGGCGGAGGAGGAATAATCACCACTCAAGAAGGTTTTGAAATAACTCCGTCGCTGATTGTTGCAAAGGTTACAAAAGGAGAACCAAGTCAGGAAAAAATAAAAATAACTAACATCGGAAAAACAAATTTAACTTTTAATTTATCAGTTGAATCCGTAGGAAAATATGTTTTCCCTGAAGAAACAATTTTCACAGTAGATTCAGGAAAAGTAAAAGAAATAGTCCTAAATATTTATGTCCCAGAATCAGAGACAACAAATTACACAAGCGGAAAAATAAATGCGCAAAGCAAATCGATAATAAAAAGTTCAGACATAATTTTAGATATTAGAGATAAAACCGCTTTATTCGATTTACGAACAACACTATTAAGAAAAATTTTATTTCAAGGACAGAAAGCATTCGCAGACATAAAAGTTTTGAATCTTGGAGATTTGAAAAACATCGACGTGGAACTTGAAACTTCTTTGATTGATGAAAACAGAACAGTTTACGACACGAAAAAAGAAATGTTCGCGATAAATGATTCTTACGAGGGAAAATTTTTCTTGACAATTCCAAAAGATATTGAATTAGGAAATTATATCTTCCACTCAAAAGTTTCATACAAAAATGTAACCGCAGAAAGTTACGACGCGCTTGAAATTATTGAACTCTTAATTGATTTTGCGATTATAATTTTCTATATTGTCGTAGGGATTGTCCTCGTTTTGATAACTTTAATTTCAGTAGTTCTTAGAAGCAAATTAAAAAATGCATAATTATTTAATTTCTTTTTCTAAATTTTCTCTGAAAGTTTCAATATCTTCAATTCTCATTCTGCAACCAACAGCATTTTCATGTCCTCCGCCTGTTGCACCTTCAAGATTTTCAATCGCCTTCAAAACTTTAGAACGAATTTTATTTCCACGAATAGAAACATTTGCTTTAATTCCAGTCAAATAAATTACAACCACAATTTTCTTTGGAAATAAATAAGAAAGTTCATTCGACAAATCCGCGCTTATGCTCATATCTCCGCCATACTGAAAAAAAAGCATTTTATCGTCGGAAGCAACAGCTTTCGCCTTCTCGAGAAGTTTGAAATATTTTCTGTAGATCTGTTTGAAACGAGAATGCATTTCTTTATTCAGGGAACTTTCTTCAAGAACTTCGTTAGGAGATTTTACATTAATCAAAAATTTAACCATTTTCACGACGTTAGTAACTCTGTCTTTAAGTGCGAAAGAAAAAAGATTTGCAATTTTTCCTATCTGCGATTTGTAAAAAATGTCAGACGCATCTTTTGATTTTACAGAAAGTTCAGGAAAATTTTTCTCAAAGTCAGAATAAAACTCAGGAACAAATCTGTCAGAAATGCAACCTGCAACTGCAAGCCACAAATCATCTTTCTTCTCTGTAATTTTATAACACAAATAAGTAACTGGCTCGCTACTTTTCTTTTTTCCGACGACAGGATTGTAATAAGAAATAAATTTTGGAATTTCAACTTGCACTTCGTGATGGTCAATCCAGACAACAGGAACATTAAACTCTTTCACTTCTTCGAAAAAATCTTTTGAAACAACAGGTTTGTCTAAAATGAAAATATAATCTGCATTAAGTTCTCTCGCTTTTCGTGAATATTCTGTATTCATTTCTGGAAAAGATTTTATCGCGACGCCTTTTCCTCGTCCTAAATATCTCTGCAAAAGCAAAAATGAACAAAGTCCGTCGGGGTCATTATCATAAAAGAAAACAGGATTTTGCGCTTTCTCAAGATGCTCACGAATTTCTGCAATTTGTTTTTTAGTAAGCATGTTTTTTATTTTAATTAATTTAATTTAATTTTTTGCGACGATTTTAATCGTCGCTATCTTGGGCGGGTGGGCGGGAATTAAACAATCCAAAAAATTAAATTTTCAAACTCCCCCAACTTTAAAAATCCTCTCTGATTTCTGTTTCAAGTTTTTTATAACCAAAAAAATCCGTCGCATAATTGTAAGCGCCAGCATTTAAAAAAACAATTTTATCACCAACGTTTATTTTTGAATTTAATTTAACTTTATATCTAAAAATATCATCTCTCGTCGGTGAATTCCCTTTAATCAAAAAATATTCTCCTGTTTCTTCATTAGACAATTCTCCTTCAACCAACATTTTCGTTTCAGTCAAAATCGTATCCAAAGCGCAGTTGTAAATGCTAGTATTTACAATTAAATTATTATCATATTTCTGAATAACTTCAACCATTAATCTAACGCACGGCGCAGCCAAAAATCTTCCCGGTTCAATAAAAGTTTCAATTCCTTTTTCATCAAGCCATTTTTTTGTTTCTTTTAATTTAGAAAAAATATAATTGAAAACTTTTTCGTTTGAACTTACATACAGCGAAGGCAAACCCCCACCAATATTTACAAAATTAATTCTTTCAAAACTTTCTTTCGTCAGCGAATCTTTCAATTCCTCGACGATTTCCCATTCAGAAGTATTCTGCGATTTTCTGTGAAGATGAATTCCTAATTTCTCAATATTTTTATTATCTTTAATTTGAGAAATAATTTCATTAATTTTATTTGACGGCATTCCGTAAACAAAATATTTTCCTGTTCCGATTCTGTGCTCCTGAAATTTCATTCTCAAAGATAAATTAATCTTAATTTTCTTTTTTTCAACAACTTTCAAAATTCTTTCCGAATCAACTTCATTATCGACGACAAAATTCTTTATTCCTTTTCCAAAAATTTCTTCAATTTCTTTTTCAGATTCTGCCTGCAAAAAAAACCAAATTTTGGTTTTATCTTTTACTTCTTCAATTTCTTCTTTTGCGTGAATAGAAAAATAAACTGGCGATTTCATTTCCTGCAAAATCTGTCCAACAATTCTATTTGTCTTATAAGAATAAGAAATTTTTAATCCTAAATCTTCAAGTTTTTTTACTTGTTCATTTAAAACTTTTTTTGATAAAATAAATTTAGCTTCTGTCATTCTAGCATTCCTTCTCTTTTCATTTTATCTAAAACATTTGTCATCAGCAACGGGAAAGTTATTGAAACATCTCCGTTAACAGTTGCAGCTTCGCCGTCGTCTTTTATTTTTCCCCACGATTTTGCTTCACTCGTCGTCGCTCCAGACATTGAACCAGAACTCGCGTGCGAAGTCGTCATATAAACTGCGTAATCAAATCCGCCAGAAAGCAAAGCAGAAAAAATCGCATAATGTTTTGAAGTACTTCCGCCAAGAGAAATCAATCCTTTCTTCTCATCAAAACTTAAATCAACAGTTACTCTTTCCATATCTTTAATCACATCAACAATAAAATCAGAATGCTTTTGCTGAAACATATAAAGTTGAAAACCAAAAGATGAATCCGCAATTCCAGGACAATAAATTGGAATATTATTTTTCGCAGCTTGATAAAGAATTGAATTTTCGTCTTTAATCATCAAACCAATTTCAGAAACAAGTTCCGACGCTGAAATCCTTTTTTTCTTTTCATAAATCTTTTCTAAAAATTCATTCATCTTATCTTCAAATTTCATATAGCTTGAAGTGTGAATCAAAATATTTCCAACTCTGTTTTCTCCTCTCTCGTGCAAAGCAGTATCGTCAGCATTAAAATTTGTAATTTCAAATTCTTCACCTAAAGATTTTATAATATCTTCTTCAATCGCACCAGAAGTTGTAACTAAAATATTTGGAATTTTCAGTTTGCAAAGTTGTGAAAAAAATCCTCTCAAACCAGAAGTAACCATGTTAGAAGTGAAAGTCAAAAATATTTTCGCACCGCTTCTTTTCATTTTCAAGACTATTTTCGCAGCCTCGGAAAGTTCAACTGCCTGATAACCCAAAGAGCCAAAGCTATCGACGAGCTCCTCAACAGACATATGCTCACGCCAGATAAAATCTTTAACTTTTTTCATTTGAAAATTGTGAAATAGAAGTATGACTATAATTATTTCTTAGGAATTGGAATCGCAAATATTGTATAGTCGTTTTTCACGAGATTAGTTGAAAATTTACATTTTTAAATATTGCCTTTATCACAAGAATATTTTTAAACAAAAAATTTGTAAGATAATTATGAATAAATGGTTTGAAATTTTACTCGGACTTGCTTTACTTAACGGAGCAATTTTCGCATGGGGATTTAATTTCTTAAACTTTGGAGAAGCAGCACTAAACTTTTTCAAAGGCGGACTTGTCTGGATGATAATTTTCGTAGGACTTATTCTGATAACACTCGGAATCAGCGACTTAAAAAATTAAATGAACAAGAAACAAAATCCAAAAAAACAACTCTTCAATGTATCTATAGAATTGCCCGCGTGTTCTTCAAGAGAAGAAATGGAAAAAGTAGGGAAATTATTAAGACAGATTATTTCGGAAGAAAAAGTTAGACTACCCGAAATAGAGTTTGTTATGTCTACATACACTTATTCAGGAAAAGATAGAAGTTATGATACTGGATTTAAAGCATATTCCGAAGACATCTTGCGAGTTGTAGAAGATTTAAAAGATAAAGGTTATTCCGCGAAATATTTTCGATTAGGATAAGCAAATTAAACTTCCTTCTATAATCCCAGCGAGAATCAACAACGGAATTATTACTAATAAGAAAACTCTCAGAGAATTTATTAAATAATTCTTAAAACTCTTTGCTTTATTTTTCTGAAACATAAACGTTCCAAATTTCAACCCCAGCCCAAGAGAAATAAAAATCGCAGGCAATTCAAAAATCCCGTGAGGAAGAATTTTCCAAATAGAACTAATTCCACCATAATTAGCTAAAGCCCACCCAAGAACATATCCATTCATAATCCCCGAAATCAAAGGAAAAATTCCGTAGACAAAACCGAACAAAACACCAAGAAAACTGCTCTGAATATTATTTGAAAAAATAAAGAGAGTTAAATCAAGTTGAGACATTCCTTTAGTTTGTTCTAAAATCCTTTTTGTAAAATCAGAAATAATTTGAGTTAATCTTACCCCCAACAAATTACTAGAAAGAGTATCTAGTTGGTTATAAAACAAAAATCCGATTAAAGCAAAAACAAAAAACAACCCAATTATAAAAAAAATAAATTTCTTCGACTTAACAATATATTTCCAGCTATTTTTATATTCGTTAATTAAACTAAATTTTTTCTTTTTCATATTATGAAAAATATTTGCTGATATATTTAGTTTTGTTTTTGTATTTTTTTCTCAAGTAAAATCCGTAAGCAAGTCCGAGGACAAAACCTCCGAAGTGAGCCGTATTTCCGATTGGAACATTTCCTGCAATTGAAATCAACCAAAGCAAGATTAACATTCCGGGGGCAGCATATTTCATTTTTATTGGAATCGGGATAAACATAATGTAAACTGGAAGATTTGGAGTCAGTAACATCATAACGCCAATTAATCCAAACAAAGCGCCAGAGGCGCCGACAGCATAAGTGTTAAAATCAGAAACCCAAATCAGCGACGACAAAACAAAAATAATTCCTGCAGACAATCCGCACAGCAAATAAATTAAAACAAATCTTTTCTTTCCCAAAAGCCGTTCAACAAAATTCCCAACAAACATTAATGAAAACATATTTACAAATAAATGAAAAAATCCGCTGTGCATAAACATGCTCGTAAAAAACGTCCAAAAATAAAAATTATTAATTATATTCGACGGCATCAAAGCAATGTAATCAATAAAACTCGGATTAAAATAAATCAAAACAGAAAACACAAAAAAACAAATTACATTAAGTAAGATAATTAAAAAACTTGCATTAAAATTAAATAATTTTTTTCTCTTCGAAATTTGATATTCCATTTATTTTTTCTTCACGACTTTTTTTACTTTCTTTTTTACAGAAGTTTTAGTTTCCTTAACTTTCTTAGCGGGTTCTTTTTTCTTAGATTTAATCGAAGGTTTTTTTGCTTTCGCTCTTTCTGCTTTTTTCTTTGCTTCTTCTTTTTTCAAAAATCTCACTTTCGTTTTTTCAGTTTTTTCTTTCTCAGAATTCAAATCCTCGTCGACAATCGCAAGTTCTTTGTTAAGTTTGTCAAGTTCTTTCGTGTATTCTTTTATTACAGGAGAATTATCTTTTCTCGTGACAATGCTTCCACATTCATTGCAGACAAAATTGTGAACCAGTGCGCTCTCTTCGGTAAATTCAATATTGCACGGCTCACACGTGTAAAATTCTTTTGTCTCACGACTTTTAATCTGAAATTTAATTTGTTCTATTTTTTTCTGAATCGTCGATTTCAAAAACTCAAGGCATTTTATAATTTCAATTTTCCAAAAATAAGTATACCATCCTTTTCTCTTATCTTTTTTTCTTATGAAAGAAACCAAACCAAAATCCGAAACTTTATACAAAATATTTCTTGTCTGATTTATTGTCAAGTCCAATTTTTTCGCAATCAAGAATTCATTCGTATATTTTTTCCCATCAAGCAAATCAACCACTTCATCAGCAGGTTTGCCGACGACAGAAGAGATAGCGTCCTTTAAAAATTTCTGAAGCATTTTATAGATAAAAAGAGTCTGAATAAATACTTTTCGGTTTCATTTTCAAAATAAATAATTAAAAATAAATTTTAATTTCATTAAATTTTGTAAAGATTTTTAAACTTATATTCTGTATTATATATATTAAATATATTCATTAAAAAGATGGGATTGTTCAAGAAAAAAGAAAAAAAGGGAGAAGTTCCGAAATTGCCTGAATTGCCGACGCTGCCAGAATTGCCGCGACTTCCTGAATTTGAAAAATTCGAAGAAAAACTTCCGCAATTGCCAAGTTTTCCTAATGGAGATTTAGGAAATAGATTTTCACAAAACACAATCAAAGAAGCTATAACTGGGAAAAGAGAGGAAGAGGTTTCTGCGGAGGAAATGGAAGAAGAAATTCCGATGATGCGGCAGCCTCGTGTGAAAGAAGAAAACGAAACTTATTTTGAAAAATCAATGCCTGCAAATTCTGAACCAATTTTTATTCGAATGGATAAATTCGAAGACGGCTCAAAAAGTTTTGAAGAAGTAAAAAAGAAAGTTGTCGAAATAGAAAAAATGCTCGCAGGAGTTAAGCAAATTAAAGAGGATGAAGAAAAAGAATTGCAGTCGTGGGCTGACGAGATTATGCAGATAAAAGAAAAATTAGAAAAAGTCGATGAAGATATTTTCTCAAAGGTAAGATAATGACAACAGAAAATCCAGTCTATTTAAAATTGGAAAACTTTGAAGCGCGCAAATCAAAAAGAAGTATTTTATCGACGGAAATGTTGCTTCTTAATATTATCAAAACTATAAAAAATTACAAACAGCTTCGTGAAGAAGAATTTATTCTTCGAATGCAGATGTATAAATTAATCAAAGAAACAAATTTAGAAATAAGAAAAACGCGATCGTCTTTTCCTTTCATAAAACTCCCAGAAAAACAAAAGATAGAAGAATTAAAATATAAAGAGAGAAAGAAAATAGAAAGAAAAGAAGATATGGATTTAGAATTTCAGCTTAAAGAAATCCAAGAAAGATTAATGAAAATGAGTTCCTGATTACAATAATTTTTAAAATCTTGATTGTTAGATAATTCTATGGACAGAAAACAATTAATAAAAAAATATATTGAATTTTTCAAATCGAAAAACCACAAAGAGATTCAGAATTCTAGTTTAATTCCCGAAAACGATCCGACAGTTCTTTTCACAACAGCAGGAATGCATCCACTAGTTCCTTATCTTCTCGGAGAAAAACATCCGCTCGGAAAAAGATTATGCAATGTTCAGCGATGCATTCGAACAGGAGACATAGATTGCGTCGGAGACGAAACGCATCACACATTTTTTGAGATGATGGGAAACTGGAGTTTGGGAGATTATTTCAAAAAAGAAGCAATTGAATTCAGTTTTGAATTTTTAACAAAAGTTTTGAAAATTCCAAAAGAAAGATTAGCTGTTTCTGTTTTTGCAGGTAATGAAGATGCAAAGAGAGATGATGAATCTGCTGGGATATGGAATAAAGTTGGAATTCCTAAAGAAAGAATATTTGGGATAACAAACAATTGGTGGGGACCCGCAGGTAAAACAGGTCCTTGCGGACCAGATACAGAAATGTTTTATTGGAAAGCAAAATCAAAACTTCCAAAAGAGGTGAATCCAAACGACGAAAGTTGGGTAGAAATTTGGAACGATGTTTTAATGGAATTTGTAAAAAATGAAGAAGGAAAATTTGTTTCCGCAAAACAAAAAAATATTGATACAGGAATGGGTTTGGAAAGAACTCTTGCAATTCTAAACGGATTTGAAGATAATTATCTCTCAGAAGTCTGGCAACCAATAATAAAAAAAATAGAAAAACTTTCAGGAAGGGAATATGGAAAACAAGAGGGCATAACAAAAGATATGAGAATTATTGCGGACCATATTAAAGCTTCAGTTTTCATAATTGCCGACGGCATTTCCCCCTCAAATACAGAACAAGGTTACATTTTACGAAGATTAATTAGAAGAGCTATTCGATATGGGACATTTATTAATTTAAAAGATTTTACTAAACAAATTGCAGAACCTATCTTTGAGATTTACTCAGATTATGAACACCTACAAAAAAATAAAGATAAAATTTTAAATGAACTGCAAAAAGAAGAAGAAAATTTCAATAAAACAATCCAAAAAGGATTGAAGATTTTTGATAATAAAATGAAAGAAGCCATGGAAAAAAAATTAAAATCATTAGGTGGTAAAAGATATACTGGATTAGACCAAGAGGATTTAGGAGAAATCTCTGGAAAAGAAGCATTCTTACTTTACCAATCACATGGATTCCCCTTAGAATTAATATTAGAAGAAGCAAAAAAACGTAGAGGAAATATAAAAGTAGACGTAGAAGGTTTTCAAAAAGAACTTGCAAAACATCAGGAACTTTCACGAACAGCTTCGGCAGGAAGATTTAAATCGGGTTTAGCAGATAATTCAGAATCAACAACAAAACTTCATACAGCAACGCATTTGCTTCTCGCAGCATTAAAAATAATTTTGAAAGATGAAAACATTGAACAAAGAGGCGCGAACATAACTCCAGAAAGATTAAGATTTGATTTTACATTTCCAAGAAAATTAACAGACGAGGAAATAAAAAAACTTGAAGAATTAGTCAACGCACAAATTCAAAAATCTTGCGAGGTCGTGAGAGAAGAAATGTCTCCTGCAGAAGCAAAAGCAAAAGGTGCGTGCGGAATTTTCGATAAAAAATATGGCGAAAAAGTTTCAGTTTATTCAATAGGAAATTTTTCAAAAGAAATTTGCACAGGCCCGCATGTAAAAAATACTTGTGAAATTGGAAAATTTAGAATTGTAAAAGAAGAATCGTCGTCGTCGGGGATTCGTAGAATAAAAGCAGTTGTAAATTAAATAATTATTAATTAACTAAAACTTACAAGCCCGTATTTATTTTTCAAAATATTATATTGAAAATATTCAAGAGGATTAATTATTCCGTCGTCTTTCGCAGATTCTCTTATCGCAATCATATTTTTTGCATCACCATATTCATATGCTTTATCTTCTAATCCTAATCCTTCACTCAATGCAATTAAAATTTGTGGATTAGATTTCAATTCAGAAAAAGAAACGTATTCTGTTTTATCGTCGGAGATTATTGCAGGCCCAGTCGTTTCAACAAAACAAAAATCAGAATCATCCACGCCATATTTTCTCGGACATTTTATTCCAACTGCTTCATGATTTTCTGCATTATAGTAAAGAAAAGCAGAATCATAACCAAGTTCACGAAGTAAAAAAATCATCAATTCAGATTTCTCTCCACAAACGCCCTCGTTGTCATAAAGAACTTCATAAGGATATCTTTGATATTCAGAAACTATGCTCCCAAATCGCACAACTTTATCAGAATTTCCGAACGGAATATTTTGAATTATACTAATTACAATTCTCGCTTGGTCGTCTTTATTCTTTGCTGTATTTTGAATTTCAGCGACGAGAGGGAGAAGCAGTTCGCGTTGATTTTCATCATCAAGTAATCTTAATCGGAAATCGAGCAAAGTAAAATTTTCTTTCAAATCAATGTATCTCGGAATATCTTCAAGATAATTATACAATTCTTCATAAACCGTAAAACGAATTTTTCCTTTTTGTCCTCGGAGAACATAATTAAGAGTTACCGTTTTTCCCCCGACTTTATATTCGGAAATGCATTCATTTCCTTCGGCAACAGAAAGATTTGAACATCCGCAGACAGAAGCCATTTCAACCAAGTCACCATTAAAACAATAGTAAGGTTGAATCTCCGCACATTCTTCGTATAAAGTTCCGTCGTTGCAAGTTTTTGTTAAAGAACTAAAAGATAAAAGATAAATTCCCGACGACAAAATAAAAATTAACAAAAATGAAATAAAAATAAATCTCTTCTTCATTAAGAAAATTGCAAAAGAAAATATAAAAACTTACCGATTGGTTATTTTAAATAAACAGAAGGTTTTCCAGGTTTAGTTTTCTTAGCTTTATTTTCAGGATCATATTTCTCTTTATCACTTACAGAAAAAATTGAAACTTTCATATTCGTTTTCTTTTTTATCGTGTCAATTGAATTTTCATAAATTTGTTTTTCATTCGGAAGAGTATAAATAAATAATTTTTCTTTAACCCCGACAATTTTTACAATGTTCGCAACATCTGAAACTAAATTTTCAATAACTTTTTCCTGCTCTTCAAGTTTTTCATCAATCTTTTTCTCGTCGGCAACAGGCCATTTTTCCAAAGAAACAAAAGTTTTATTTCCAAGCTTCTCCCAAAGTTCTTCAGTAATATGCGGACAGAAAGGAACGAATAATTTTACAATATTCTCAGCATCTTTCTTAGAAATTTCTTTTTCCTCCGAAAGCGACTCAATTAATTTTCTAAGTTTTATAATTGCAAGATTATAATTCATAACTTCCAAATCAGAACTCACTTCCTTAATCGTTTTGTTAATTTTGCTTTCTGCTCTCGGAGAAGATTTTCCCTTCTTGATTTCTAAAATAAAATTAATAAATTTGTTTATGAATTTGTGCATGCTCTCGATTCCTGTCGAACTCCACGACGAATCTTTGTCAGGAGACGCGATTGAAACTAAGAAAATTCTCAAAGTGTCTGCGCTGTATTTTTTTGAAACATCCAAAGGATCGACGACATTTCCTCTCGATTTAGACATTACAACTCCATCTTCGCCGTGAACCATTCCCTGATTAAATAAATGCAAAGTTGGTTCATCCAAATTTGTAATTCCCAAATCTCTTAAGAATTTTGTATAAAATCTGAAATAAATTAAATGCATACACGCATGTTCTGCTCCGCCAATATACAAATCCATCGGCATCCAATATTTTGCTTTTGCTGTATCAAATATTTTTTTGCTGTTGTGTGCGTCGCAATATCTGAAAAAATACCACGAAGAGTTTACAAAAGTATCCATTGTATCCGTTTCTCTTCGAGCTTTTCCTCCGCATTTCGGACATTTCACATCGGTAAATTTCTTATAATCAATCAAAGGATTTTTCTCGTTCGTAAATTTAATTTCTTCAGGAAGAACAACAGGCAAATCTTTTTCAGGCACAGGAACAATCCCACACTTATCACAATAAATAATTGGAATCGGCGTCCCCCAAAATCTCTGACGAGAAATTAACCAATCTCTTAATTTGTAATTTGTGGTTTTCTTTCCTAATTTTTTTTGTTCAAGATATTTTGTGATATGAACCTTCGCTTCATCATTAAATAAATTATCAAACTCCCCAGAATTAATTAATCGTCCGCTTCCAGTATATGCTTTCAATAATTTTTCTCTTGCAAGATGATTTTCTTCAGGTTGAATTACAATTTTCTTTTCAATATTATATTTTTCCGCGAAATCAAAATCTCTTTGGTCGTGACTAGGAACAGCCATTACCATCCCACTTCCATAATCAGCGACGACAAAATTACCAGCATAAACAGGAACTTTTTCTTTTGTCATAGGATTAATCGCGTAGCTTCCAGTAAAAACTCCTTCCTTTTCCAAATCGCCATAATCCTTTTCTGAAGTGGATTTTATTTTTTTCAAAAATTTCTCAACTTCTTTTTTTTGTTTTTCTGTAACAAGTTTCATTAATTTAGGATGCTGTGCAGAAACTACAACAAATGTAACTCCAAAAATTGTATCTGGTCTCGTCGTGAAAACAGGCCATTTATCTCCGTTAATTTCAAAATTAATTTCTGTTCCTTCAGATTTTCCAATCCAATTTTTCTGCATAGATTTTATTCTCTCTGGCCAATCTTCCAATTTGTTTATATCTTCATAAAGTTCATCAGCATAATCTGTCGTTTTGAAAAACCATTGTTCAAGATGTTTAATTGTTACGTTAGTATCTTTATGAACCCAGCATTTTCCGTCGTGAACTTGTTCATTCGCCAAAACTCCGTTGCACTTCTCGCACCAATTTACCGACGCTGTTTTTTTGTAAGCCAAACCTTTCTCAAACATTTTCAAAAAAATCCACTGATCCCATTTGTAATAATCTGGTTTGTGAGTCTCAATCATTCTGCTCCAATCATAAGTCAAACCTAAAGCTTTCTGTTGTCTAATAAAATTCGCAATCGCATCTTCAGTAAATTTCTTTGGATGAGATTTATTTTTTATCGCAGCATTCTCAGCAGGCAAACCAAAAGAATCAAAACCCATCGGATGCAGAACATTAAATCCTTGCATAATTTTAAATCTCGCAAAAATATCCCCGATAGCATAATTAAACGCGTGTCCAATATGAAGCCCAGTTCCTGAAGGATAAGGGAACATTTCAGCAACGTAAAATTTTTTCTTTCGCGGATTCTCTTGAACTTCAAAAATTTTCTCCTTCGCCCATTTATCCTGCCATTTTTTTTCTATCTTAGCAAAATTAAATTCCATCATAAAAACAGGAATAATAAACTTTTAAATATTCCTTCGCCGTAGCATAAATAATGGATAAAATAAAAGCATATATCACGGGACAAATAATCTCAAGTGCCGATGCAGACGCATTTTCTCTTTACAAAAAAAGTCATTTCGGTGAACCCAAAAACAACAAGGTAAACTATTCACTAACAGAAGCAATGTTCTTGCTAGAAGGGGAAAAAATGGAAATATTCTCGGGAAAGAAAAAATTATCACAAAAAGAATTTCTGGAAAAATGCAGAAGAATTGACAAAAAAATTCAGATAACTTATTTAGTTTTCAAAGACTTGAGAGAAAGAGGTTACGTTGTAAAAACTGCTTTAAAATTCGGCGCAGATTTCAGAGTTTATGACAAAGGTTCTGCCCCGGGCGAACAGCACGCAAAATGGATTGTCTTCGCTGAACATGAATCAAACCGAATGACATGGCACGAATTCTCAGCAAAAAATAGAGTCGCACATTCGACGAAAAAAAATCTTCTATTGGGAATTGTTGACGAAGAAGGCGACATAAGTTACTACGAAGTAAAATGGATTAAGCCGTGAGTATAACAAATTTTATTAATGAATTCCCTCTTTTCAAATTATGACAGACGCACTGCAATTAAAAGAGAAGATAATTTCATTTATTGAAACAAAAGGTCCATCCCTGCCAATTCAAGTCGCAAAAGAGACAGGAATGAACACAATATTTTCATCAGCATTTCTTTCTGAATTATATAATGAAAAAAGATTAGGCATGAGTAATTTGCGAGTTGGAAGTTCTCCCCTTTATTTTATTCCAGGACAAGAACCTCAGTTAGAAAAATTTGCAACTTATTTGAAAAATAAAGAGAAAGAAGCATTTCAGATGTTAAAAGAATACAAATTCTTGGAAGATTCAAAATTACATCCAGCAATAAGAGTTGCATTAAGAGAAATAAAAGATTATGCAATTCCTTTCAAAAAAGATGAAGAAATATTTTGGAAATTTTTCACAATCTCCGACGACGAAATAAGAAATATTATAGAAAAACCAGAAGAAATAGAAGTTGTGGAAATTATCCAAGAAAAAGTAGTAGAAGAATCGAAAAAAGAAATTGTAGAAGAAGTTCAAGAAAAAGCTGAAAAAGTTTTGAACATTTTTGATGAAGAAAAGAAAGTTCCTAAGAAAAAAGAGCCAGTTAAAAAAATCAAGAAGGAAACAAAAACAAAAAAACCAAATAAAAAGAAAGATGAAAACTTTTTTAATAAAATTAAAGAATTTCTTGCAGAACAAAAAATTGAAATTGTGGACATAGTTAATTTCAAAAACGACGAGGCTAAAATACGTGTGAGAAAAAAAGATTCTGAAGAATTATTGTTCGCATTCAATAAGAAAAAAATAACAGATAAAGAAATTTTGAAAGCAAATAAGGAAGCATCTGAAGAAAAAATGAAATACAGCATATTATCTTTAGGCGAAACTACGAAAAAACTTAACGACTTCATTGATGCAATTAGGAACCTTTCAGAAATTGGAAAAATCGAATAAAAGAAACCTTTAAATAACTAAAAAAAAGAAAAATAATATGGGAAAAATCAAATCAAAACAGATAAGAAAAGCTGCGAATATTTTGAATAAAGAAGAGAATGGTATCAGCGATAGTTTTAACAAAAATAAGAGGGTTTTGGCGGGATTAACTCCGAGTAAGAAAGTAAGAAATCAAGTAGCCGGTTTGCTTGCGAAAATGAAAAAAAGAGAAGCAAAAAATAAAAAGTAATTACAAAAACTTTTAAATCGTCTTTTTCTAATAAATTTGTCTCTGTAGCTCAGCGGTAGAGCGCGGCTCTCATAAGGCCGAGGTCGGGCGGTCAGCACTCCCCAGAGACATATATTCTTAAAAAATAAATTAATTTTCCGACCGAGGCAGAGGTCGCGAGAATTTTTGCAAGTGCCAGTTACAATTATAATTGCACGAGCAAGAGTTCGAGTTGTCGGTCAGCACTCCCCAGAGACATTTTTATTTTCTTAAAATATAAAGAATAATTCTAAGAAAAAGATTACGGAAAAATCCGCAAGATAAAATTAATCAGAAAATTTTTCTGACAAAAATATAAAAAGAAAAGTAAAGCAAAATTAAATAAAAAAATTTAAATTAAATTGGAAAAGATAAGATTATCTTTTCTTTTTCTTTTTTGTTGTAGCTTTTGCTTTTTTCTTAGCTGCCATGTTTTACACCTCAATTTTAATTAATTACATTAAGATGTTAATGTTTATAAATTTTGTGTAAAAAAAATCTAAAAAATATTTTTTTATCGTCGGAAAATCATTATGCAATTATTTTTCCTGCTTTTTCGAATTTAATTTCTTCATTAATTAATTTTTTTAATATCAAATTTAATTCAGAAATCTTAACACGAATTTGTTTTTTCGTATCTCTGTCGCGAATTGTTACATCTTTATTTTTTTTGCTTTCCTCGTCGATAGTTATGCAAAATGGAGTTCCAATTTCATCATTTCTAGAGTATCTTCTCCCAATGCTTCCAGAATTATCATAAGAAACATTCCATTCTTTTTTCAAATCATTGAAAATATTTCTTGCAATTTTTTCAAACTCATCACTTTTTATTATTGGAAAGATAGATGCTTTGACTGGAGAAAGAAAAGCAGGAATTTTCAAAACAACATTTTGTCTTTCAGAATCAAAATTATAAGCTTTTGTAAGGACAGCCAAGAATGCTCTTTCAATTCCAAAAGTTGGTTCGATAACTCTCGGCAAAACTTTATTTTTATATTTCTCGTCGAAGATTTCAAGATTTTGTTTGCTTTCTTTTTGATGCTGCGTCAAATCATATTGTCCTCTGTTCGCAATTCCCCCAAGTTCAACATCCCCGAAAGGATAATTGTAATCAACATCAAAAGTTGCAGAACTGTAATGACTTAATTCTTCTTTTGTGTGTTCTCGAATTTTTATTTCAAAAAGCCCGATAGAATTATACCACTTTATTTGTTCAGCAAGCCAATAAGCGTGCCACTCGTCGAGCTTTCCTTCTTTAAGCATTTGTTTTATTGTCGTTTCTTTAAGATTATTTTTTCCAGCAAGTTGCGTTTCAGAATCAAGAATATTCAATTTAAAATTCAAATGCTCTTCTGTTAACAAATCACATTTTTTTTCTTCTGGATTTATAAAAAATTCAAATTCAGCGATATTAAATTCTCTGCTTCGAAATAAAAAATCTCGAGGAGCAATTTCATTTCTAAAACATCTTCCAATCTGCGCGATACCAAACGGCAATTGCATTCTCGAAGTTTGCTGAACAAGTTTAAAATTCATAAACATTCCCTGCGCAGTTTCTCCTCGGAGATAAGCATCTTCTGCATTCAACGCTCCCACTTTCGTCTTGAACATCAAACTAAACTCACCTTGAACTTCCCAGTCAGGATTTTCTTTTGTAAATTTTTCAACTTCATTTTTATCAATCTTCATTGCTTGCTTAGTTTTTTTATTAATAACCGCGACATCATTAAAATTTGCAATATGTCCCGAAGCTTTCCAAGTTTTCGGATGAGAAATTATGCTCGCTTCAATTCCGACGATATTTTCTTTTTCTCGAACAAAAAAATTCCACCAACATTTCTTAATATTATTAAAAAGTTCAACTCCAAGCGGACCATAATCCCAGAATCCCGCCAACCCCCCATAAATTTCAGAACTCCTAAAAACAAAACCTTTTGTCTTGCAAAAATTTGTCAGCTCTTCAATTGAAACATTATTTTTCAAATTAGAATTTTCATTAACAGAATTTTTTTTAACATTTTCCGAATCAATTTTTTCTTTTGTTTTTTCTGTTGCCATTTTTTTCAAAATTTCTTTCGCTTTTTTTTCTGCCTGCGTTTTTGTTTTTCCGAGATAAGCGATTGTTTTAGTTTTCACCTTTCCGTCGACACGTTTATTCTCGTTAAGATAATAATAATCTCTTCCGTTTATTGTTTTTTTAACAACAAAACTCATAAAATATATTAGGCACTACACTTTTTAAATTTTATTGCAGAAAGCAGAAATTAAAATCTAAATAAAGCGGAGGGTGGGACTCGAACCCACGAAAATTTGCTCTGCAGGCAAACGCAGTAGCCGCTGTGCCACCTCCGCATTATGTTTTTTACAAGATAATTATATATAAAACTATTTGTGAAGAAAACTAAATTAAATTAGTAAATATTTGATTTGAAAGAAATCCCCTTAGCTTTTTCGACTAATCCTTTTTTATACTCGGGGATATCTTCATTCAAAGATTTTTTCATATAATTCAAAACTTTTTTCTTTCTAAATAAAATTGGGCGTTTTGAATTTACGCACGGCCCGCCAATGCACCCTCCTCTGCAAAAAGTTACATCAAGAAATTTTATTTTCTTGTCAGGATTATTTAAAAATTTTATAACTTCTCCAATTCCGTCGGCAATTTTTGTTTCATTGCATTTCAAAACATTATCGACATTTGCAGTTTTAGAAAGCCCTCCGGATAATGGATAAACCTTAGTATAATCATTGTAAAATTTATCAAACAAAATTTTTTTCTTAGAATATTTTTTTTCACCAATTTTATTTTCAGCAAAGATAATTTTCAATTCCTTGTAATCAATAACAGCTTCGACAATTCCAGATTGTTTTGCTTCCATTTTTTTAAAATTACACGGAGAAATAAAAACTATTTTATGTTGAGGATAAGTTTTTTTGCAAATCTTCGCCATCGCAACCATCGGACTATCGACGGAAATTAAATTTTTTTCATACTCGGGAAATTTTTCTTTAATTGTTTCAACAATCCCGGGACAAACACTTGAAATAATTAACCCCTTGGAAGTTTTCAGTTTCTTATGATAATCTCGATTAATCATCTTCGCACCAAAAGTTAGTTCTACAACTTTATCAAAACCTAATTCTTTTAATTGAAAAATTATTTGTGGATAAAAAAAATCTACAACAAAACTTGGAGCTAACATTGCTACATATTTACCATTCAGTGGAAAACTTAAATCACCCATTTTATCTTTAAATTTTAAGAATGCAAAACTTTTAAAGGTTCTCAAACGAAATAATTACATGCCTCGGTAGCTCAGCCTGGATAGAGCATTAGCCTTCTAAGCTAGGGGTCGCAGGTTCAAATCCTGTCCGGGGCATATTTTATATAATTAAGCGAAGCGAAATTATATTTTATTTCTTCAGATTTGAACCGTTGGTGCAAATCCCGAACGTTTGCAAAAATGCCGAAAATATTTATTGCAATTTTTGCGGGCGCGAGTTGTTCCGGGGCATTTAATAAAATTGAACGAAGTGAAATTATATTTATTCAGACAAATATTAAATTTCAAATTTATCAAAGTCCTTAGCTAAAACAGAATTCTTAAAAACTTTTTTCGCAGAATCTAAAATCACCTTAGGATTTTTAGAATATCTCTGGCTAATATGAGTAAGAATTAATTTTTTAGATTTAGATTTCTTCGCAATTTCTGCAGTTTTTTTTGCATTCAAATGATTATATTCTTCAGCCTTATCTTCCAATTCTTCACCGAAGGTAGATTCACAAATCAGCAAATCAGAATCTTTAACAAAAGGAATAATTCTCTCGTTAAACCCGGTATCAAAAACAAAAGAAATTTTTTTCCCTTCTTCTTTGTAAGTTAAATTTTTCGCAAGAAATTTTTTTCCGTTAAACGTAACATCTTTTCCTTGTTTCAATTTCGCAACAATTGGTCCTGAAAGTTTTGTTTTTTCCAATTTCTTTTTATCAATTCTTAACAAACTTTTTTTTACAAAAGAATAAGCATTGCACGGAACTCCGTGACTCATCTTTTCTGCTTCAAGATAAAAATCTTCTGTCTCAAAAAATTTCCCATTTACTTCTTGAACTTCAATTTTAAAATTTTCTTGAAATGCAAAAGTTTTCAGCATTTCTTTTACAAATTCTTTTGTTCCTTTTGGTCCGTAAATAAAAAAAGTTTGATTGTATCCGCTAAAATTTAATGTCTGCAACAATCCAGGAATTCCAAGAATATGGTCTCCGTGCCAGTGCGTAATTAATAATCGTGTAATTTTTCCAGGATTAATTTCTGCAATTCGCAATTGTCTTTGTGTTCCTTCGCCGCAATCAATCAAAATATTTTCATTTTTGTAACTAAGTAAAATAGAAGTATGATTTCTTTCCTTGCTCGGAATAGCGTCGGAAGTTCCAAGAAAAACTAGTTCAACCATTTCTTAATAAATAAAAAAACGTTTATATAATTGTCTATTTCAATCAAAAATTAGAGAAATTATTTCTTTAGTGCAGTTGATGCTGGAGAAATGCAAATTATTGTATCTCCTCGCAAAA
>Ga0265297_10004922_pt1 | contig 21073 bp, 21 predicted proteins | sample Munlanlwell13791_FD_192502 | JGI IMG/M metagenome (GOLD analysis project Ga0265297, IMG submission 192502) | Leachate microbial communities from a municipal landfill in Southern Ontario, Canada - Leachate well 137-91 | ecosystem: Engineered > Solid waste > Landfill > Unclassified | place...
TGAGAAGCAAGATGAAGACGAAGAAAAGCGGGGCGACAATTTTACAGTGACCGAGTTTTGAGCGGAAGCTTTAGCTTTCGCAATACCTAAAGGAACCTATCGCCTTTAGGCGATAGTAGTTCAGTTTCCCCAGAGATTTCGTGGCGATGAAACGCACATCCTCATCACGGTCCCGCAGCGATATCCTGGTCAGGGGGATGATCGCCAATTTGCTGAGTGATTTTCCCAGAGAATCAGCCGCTACCTTTCTGCTCCAGGAGTCCATGTACTTTAGCTGTTTGACCCGCCAGCCGACCATCCCAAGATCTTCATATATCTTTGTCAGCATTTGTTTAAGATGCTCATTATGGGTGGTCCCCATCTTTTTCAGGAGTATTTCTTCAAGGGCTATTTTGTCGACTGTGTTGCGCACGCACAGAAATCTTTTGTTTGTGAGCCTTGCAGCTTTTTCCGTATATTTTAAAATATCGGTAAGAACTCTGGTGTAGACTTTTTCTCTTTTTTCCTGCCATATCTGTATGGGAAAGAGCAAAAGCCTGCGCAGAAAAATAAAAAATATGATCGCGACGATAATCCCGAGCATTACCCAATTAACAAGGATTATTGTGCCTATATTTACCAGATATCCTTCTGCTACCATTGTGAAAAAGCTCCTATGTTAAGCAAACTGTCGATTACTCCGCTGTCCCTGTATTCTCGTGAGATGTCGGCCTTAATTCCATAATTGTCGTTTATTTTGTACTGGACTCCGGCCATCGGAGTGTTCGCTTTAAAACCGAACACCGCGGCGGAGGAAATATCTTTGTAAGCTTCGCTTCCTGTCGCATAGCCGATATAAAGTCTCAGTTTTTCGTTGGGCTCGTAAAAGATCTTGGTGACACCGGACGTGGTAGTAATTCCGTCGGAAGATTTCGAACAGTAGATCCTTGCGTAAAGCCATCCGGGAAAAATAAAATAGTAATCCGTTCCTATCCCGTATATTTCAACGAACAAACTCGGATAATTTCTTCTCTTGTAATTTGCTATGAGCACAGCGGGCTTAAGCCTTGACCAGCCGGCCTCCAACTCCAATGAGTTCTGAGGCAGAACGTTCGGCGACGGATTGATGATGGTGTTGATATATCCGTAGAGTTCGCTGCTTATATCAAAGTAATCACCCAGAGAAAAGCTGGTGTCTTTGGCGCCGTTCCTGTCACTGTTTTGAACGCTGATCACCATTGTGTTGTTCGCCGTTTTTTTTGTCACGTAAAAATATGATGTATTGTAATACTGGCCGTTTGACAGGGTTTCCTTTGTATAATCAAACTCAAACTTTGGCGCGTCGGCAAAACTGACAGCTGTAAGAATGAATAATGATAATATCGCAATTGGCGAGCAATAAACGGATTTCATTTGGGCCGACCCTCCTTTGTTGAGCGGACAATATTGTATCGAAGGGTTTTTCAGGAAATTTCAGGTTATTTTTAGGATATATATATTTGTCCGTTAAAACCCGAAACCTATATCGAACATCGTTTGATTGTTCTTTTTGTCGTTGTTGTCGGTTATCATGGCGATATTTATCATGTTCCCAAGTATCCCCGCGCCGTATGTGGTCATGTTGATGGGGGATCCTGACGGGCCTCCGGATATTGTCCCTGCCCTTAGATTTACCATACCCATTGCTACCGGATATTCAAGGCCTATATGAGTTACGGAATAAGCTTGAGCTGCGGATGCCGCGGCTACATTGTCCAGATCTATTGCGACTGTAGCGCCGACAACCGGGATCTTTGCTGCCGCGCCGATAACTAATGTGGTCGGGGTTATTTGATCAGGCAGGTCCGTATCAGGAGTCTTTGACTCGCTTAAGACCTGTCCGGTTGCGGGATCGATGGTCTTTGTCGTTGTAGAAGTTTTTCCTTTTAATGTTTCTGCTATATCTCTATATACAACGCCCACTGATATAGGCATTGTCGGGATCGAATCAACCTGACCCTGAACGCCCAAATCAAACCCCATACCTGTGTAGGCGGAGGTCAGAGTAGTGCTTGTAGCTCCCGCTACGGTAGCGGCTCCAAAAGTATCCGCTACATATTTTATATTGGCGCCGGCATTCAAACTTCCAAGATATGGCACAGAAACTCCTCTGCCTATGGTCACGACTCCTTCTCCCATTGCCGTAGCGGTCGCGCTTCCGTCGGCGCTGTTCGCGTTTTTCGACACATTAAGTGTTGCGGCGGGGATAAAGCTTATTCCGGTCTTAAAAATATCAAGTCCTATCATTATATTGGCACTTCCGTTAAGGTCCAAAGCGTTTGCATAGTTGTCGAGGATGAATTTGGAAGGGTCCCCGGCACTGCTCAAAGTGTTTATCATATCATTTAAGCCGTCAGTCGCAGCTCCTGCGCCGATCTTAATCGCCATCGCTTGTGCTTCTGCCATTCCGGCGGGATTGTAGTAAGCGCTTGTCACATCATCGACTAAAGCCGAGCCCGCGCCTCCCATTGCGGCAAATCTTGCACTTGGGCCATGCGGAAGAGCTGCCGGCGTCATGGCAAATGCGGCGGAAGAGGCGAAAGCAAGTACCAAACAAACGGATAAAAACTTTTTCATCAAAATATCCTCCTTGATTTGATAGCAGAATTTAAATGCTTGTCTGTGCCAGGAGTTTCCTGTATGCGTAAGCCCAGGCAACAATTGTGGTCGGGATTGTCGCTATTAATCCAATACCGAGGCACAAAAGCCCGACAATATTGATAAAGATCGAAAGAAGAGCCAGTCCGAAAAGCTTCCACTTTGCGCCGTTCGTGACTTTTGAGCTTTGCTGCAGCGACGATATTGCTGCCGAGCCTTTATCTACCACAAGGTATCCGAACAACCCGAACTGGAGCGAGATTATTATACCCGGGATTATCAGCAGCATATATCCGATACAGGCCATTATGCCAAAAAGTATCGAACCTCCGAGGTAGCTCCAAAACAGCGGATATGAAGAGTACAGGTCGGAGTATTCCGGTTTTTGGCCGTCAACAAGCTTTAGGGATATTTTGATTATACCCATTCCGACGATCAGATTGATCGCATAAAAAGCAAGAAGAAAAATGAACGAAACAAAAGAGCCTCCGGACGTGAGCAGGGACTGAGCACATGTAATAACCACCAATATCAAAAAAGTGACCACGAAGAACCACAAATTGGTCTTCATGGCATTCCATCCGAACGCAAGCGCATCAGACAGGCTCAATTCTTTTTCGGTCATATAAGGCTCCTTTCGATCGATTTGCTGGATTCTACCATACAGCGTTTAGCAAAGTAAATAGGCAATATGACATGTCCGCGGTTACCTGTAATTGACGAATTGCAATTCTATCGGGAGGTTGGCTTTGCGCAGGATCTGGATGACCAGCTGAAGGTCGTCCTTGTTCTTGCCGGACACCCTTACCTGGTCGCTCTGTATCTGTGACTGGACTTTGAGCTTGGCATCCTTGATGATCTTTACGATCTCTTTTGCTTTTTCGGTCTCTATGCCGTTTTTCATCTTTATGGTCTGTTTTACAGCTCCTCCGAGTGAAGACTCTATCTTGCCAAACTCGAAAAACTTGAGGGAAACTCCTCTTTTTATGAGCTTGTTCTGAAAAATATCGGTAACGTTCTTAAGTTTAAATTCATCCTCGGAAACAACGACCAGGTTTTCTCCTTCCATGGTTATTTCGCTGATACTGCCCTTAAAATCAAATCTTTGCCTTACTTCAGCCATTGTCTGGTGAAGCGCGTTGTCTAGTTCAGGCATGTTGATCTTGGAAACTACATCAAAGGATGAGTCTTTTGCCATGGTAATAGAAATTATAGCACAAGCAAACAGCACGCTCCTCCCTGGTGGGATGAGCTACGGCTCGCTTCGCTTACTGCACGCTCACTCCGCTCGCTACAGCTAACCTGCCTGCCGGCAGGCAGGCGGCTTTCCGGAGCTGTGAGCTGTAGGGACGATGCAATCGGCCCGTGCTGTTAGCCTTCATTGCTACGAGGACTATTACAGATGATATAATAATGACGAGGTATAGATTTGCAACAATGCCAACAATCGTCCAAAAATACGGGGGTACATCTGTAGGCTCGGTTGAGCGCATAAAAAATGTTGCCAAAAGGATAGTCAATACAAAAAAAGCAGGCAATCATGTCGTTGTTATCGTGTCTGCCATGGGACATACGACCGATGAACTTGTTTCGTTGCTTGGCCAGATAACAAAAAACCCAAGTCCCAGAGAATACGACATGCTTCTTTCTACGGGCGAACAGGTTTCTGCCGCGCTCCTTGCTTCGGCGATAATCGAGATGGGGCATGATGCAGTGTCTCTTACCGGAGGCCAGGCAGGGGTGATAACCGAAGATATCCCGTCAAAGGCCAGAATAAAAGACGTAAGATTCGACAGGATGAAAAAAGAACTTGCCAAGGGCAAAATAATAATAATTACGGGATTTCAGGGAATAGACAGCAAAGGCGATATCACGACAATCGGCAGGGGCGGTTCCGATACTTCCGCCGTGGTGATCGCCGCAGCCTTAAAAGCGGATGTGTGCGAGATCTATACTGACGTTGACGGCATTTATACTACAGACCCCAGAGTGGTGTCGCAGGCCCGCAAGCTGAACAGGATATCGCACGAAGAAATGCTGGAGATGGCTTCCGTTGGTGCCGGAGTAATGCATCCGAGATCTATTGAATGCGGAAAGATTTACGGCATTGATATTAATGTCCGGTCCAGCATGAACAATAATCCGGGTACTTTGATCACATCTATCAAAGATAAAAAAGGGAGAGAAAAAATGGAAAAAAGCGGATTGGTCACCGGAATAGCTTTTGACAATAATGTCGCAAAAATCGGTGTCCTTCAGGTGCCGGATAAACCCGGGATTGCATCTACTATATTTAATGCCCTGGCAAAAGAAAAGATAAGCGTTGACATGATCGTTCAGAGCATACACGGCGGAAGCGTGGCTGATATGGCGTTTACGGTATCGCGTTCCGACTTAAAAAAAGCAAAAAATCTCATCGAGTCGCTGGCGAAAAAAATGGGAGCGGCCGGAGTGATTACCGATAGCAATGTCTCAAAGATCTCGCTGATAGGTGTCGGGATGGTGAGCGCTCCGGGAGTCGCGGCAAAAATGTTCGATACTCTGGCGAAAAACAATATAAACATCCATATGATAAGCACGTCCGAAATAAGAATATCCTGCGTAGTGGAAGAAAAATTTGCAAAAAAAGCCGTACAGGTACTTCACTCAGCATTCAATCTCGGCTGATTGTGGTATAATTCATCCGTCAGCCGCGATCTTTTGCGGCAATAGACTTATCCCGGAGGTGTTTTAGTTCCGGAACGGTCACAAACTATTTTTCAGTTATTCAAAGCCCAATAAAAAATTCCAAAAAAGGTTAGTCCATATGGAAAACAGCAAAAAAGAATTTTACACTTTTATTTTGGTGCCTCATTCTCCTGAGCAGAGAACCTTTGTAATAAAAGTACCCCGCAGACTTGCAAAGTTCTTTGTATCCTCAGCGGTTACGGCATGTGTGGTTTTGGTCTCTCTTTTTGTGTACTCCTCATATATGGCAAGGCGGGTTGTTTCATATGAAGACATAAAGTCAAAAATGCTGGTACAGGACCAGCTGATAAGAAAATTCGACGACCAGACCAGGCTGCTCAGCAAAGAGATCACAAATCTTTCCGACAAGGAATGGCAGATACGGAAAATGCTGGGGCTAAATACCGATACGAATGAATTGCGCTTATCCTCTGGAAAAGATACAAAAACAGGGGAAGATCTGGATCGCAAAATTGACCTGATCAATAACAACATAAAAGAACGGCAAAACAGTCTGGAAAGATTGCTCAGCTTTGCGGGGGAGTTCAGAAAAAGATTTGCCAGTATGCCGTCTGTCTGGCCTTCGTACGGCAGGATAATGTCAACGTTCGGTTACAGGGCGTCTCCCTGGAGAGGATTCCATTCCGGCATAGATATAAGTGGGGCATTCGGGTCTCCCATCAGGGCGACCGCAAACGGAGTTGTCAGTTTTGCCGGCTGGCGTACGGGCTATGGCAAAGCAGTTATGATAGACCATGGCTTCGGATACCAAACACTTTACGGACACACCAGCCGTTTCGCGGTATCTATGGGACAGAGGATAAGAAAGGGCCAGGTGATAGCCTATATAGGTATGACCGGATTTTCTACCGGGCCCCACGTTCATTATGAGATACTAAGGAACGGGTCTTGCATAAATCCTATTAATTATCTCAATCTGAACCTTGCCGAAAGTTTGGAGAGGAGGCTATAATATGGGAATGATGGATTTTTCAAAAGTTTCTTCTGCGCAGCAGGGATCCATAGGGACAATAATCGGCGCCGAAGCAAAAGTTACCGGACGTATAGAAACAAAGGGTGCCTGCAGGATAGACGGTGCGCTTGAGGGAGGCATAAGTTCCGAAGGTGAAGTATGTATCGCAGAAAAAGCTTCCGTAAAAGGTGATGTTTCCGGGAAAAATGTCATAGTAGCGGGCGAAGTGACGGGAGATGTATCGTCAGTTGAAGCAGTTGAGATAAAAAAGGGCGGTAAAGTGGCCGGCAATATTGCCGGGAACCGGCTGATAGTGGATGAAGGGGCCTCTTACAAAGGCCGCGTTACGATGGGAGAGGCAAGAAATAATCCGGAAGAAGAGTCTTCGGACTTTTCCGAAAAGGTCAAAGAAATAATCGGCATTCAGTAAAATGGGCACCTTATATGTTTGCGCGACACCCATAGGCAACTTGTCGGACGCTTCACAAAGACTTATCGACACGCTCAAAGGTGCAGATCTTATAGCCGCCGAAGATACAAGGCAGACCAAAAAACTTCTTGAACGTTTTGACATTGCGACGCGGACAACCTCTTATCACGAACATAATATCAGGCACAAAACCATACAGATCATAAGCGAGCTCCTGAATGGCAAAAATGTCGCTTTGGTATCGGATGCCGGCATGCCGGGGATATCGGACCCCGGTGAAGAGCTTATAAGAGAAGCGATATCCAAAGGCATTAAGGTAATTCCTATTCCAGGTCCAAGCGCAGTAATAACAGCTCTTGCGGTTTCCGGGCTTCCGACAAGCCGTTTTGTGTTTGAGGGTTTCTTACCAAGAGAAGGAAAACTAAGAAGGCGGATACTGCGTAAACTGGTTGACGAAGAAAGAACCCTTGTCTTTTACGAATCGCCGCACCGGCTGCTAAAATCGCTTAATGATATTTTATCTATACTTGGCAACAGAAAAATCTGCGTTGCAAGAGAGATTACAAAAATTCACGAAGAATTCTTTAGGGGAACGGTCGAAGAAACTCTGGACAGATTTGAGCAAGAAGTCTTGGGCGAAATAACACTTCTGGTCGAAGGCAAGCCCTCTCCGTAGTGAAATTTTTCATATTTTCAATCGATACAACTATGTAAGCAAAAATCACTTTGTTGAAGGGAATAATAATGCCTAATATTTCTTCCGTGGTATCAGAAAAGCCGGTCGCTTCCGCAGCTACGAAGAGGAAAACCGCTGCCGCAAAATTCGAAAATTGGTCTTCAAATGAAATGATAGTTATTTTGCTGGAATCGGACGTTTCTTTTCCGGTAAAATTTTCGCTTACGAGAAATGAATATGTTGCTGTTATCCAAAGGGCGCTGATATCCTTGGGGTTTTTGACGATCCAGGGAAATAGAGATTCAAAAGGCGGCCCGGACGGCAAGTTTGGCACCAGAACGATCTCCGCCGTTTTAAACATGAGGAAAAGAATAGGCGATAAAAACATGTCACAAGAAGTAACAAAAAATGATATTAACAACATAGTAGAACTGCTCGATGCCGGAAACACAAAAGAAAACCCGAAAGAAAAGAAAAAGACCGACATTGAGCATTTGCCAAAGTCCCCTAAAAATCTTGATACAAGACTAATAATTGCCGGCAAAAGTCCGGATAAGCCGATAGAAGTTGTTGCTGCGAAACCGGCGGCTGTAGTAAAACAGCCTGAACCTTCTCTGTCCCAGAAGATACTGGACAAATCGAAAAAAGCCGATTACTCGATCGATCATTCTCTTCCAAAAGCTTTTGCATTAAGTGCCATAAACAGCGCTTTTTCAACAAGTAAGAATAGTGAACGGTCCGATAAGGCAGTAATGATGATGGCAAAAGAAACCTTTACAGCCAACTATTTGATGGGAACAAACGATCTGGCCGGGGCTCTCGGCAGATATGAAAAGATCCTCAGATTTTATAAAGGCCGCACTCCCGGAGAGATTGTAAATCTTGGCGGCGAAGCGGACCCAAAAACTTTGGACCTGGCAAAATATTATGTGGATAATGCGGAGATAAGATCGGCGGAAATAAGGTTTTCACTGTCCCGCGGAAACCCGGAGATATATCCTTCGGCCATGCTTGCCGTAGACGGATTCTTGAGAGAGTACGGAAGCGACTCGGACCAGTATTTGCAGGCCAGATATATTAAAGCCAAAGGCGCTCTGCAGGGTGCGGCGCTCTTTCTTGATTACGGCAATATTAGAGAGGGGCTGCCTTTGTTAAGACAAGCTGCCGACATTATCATAGAAAGCAAATCGAGCTGGACACGGATAGGCGGCCGCTATATAAGCGATGCAAAACTCGACAGGTTAAAGACTATAGAAGAAGACTTGTCTTCAGATTTTGGTGCCCCGGCTTCTAAAATATCGGACTACGCTAATGAATTGAGGGGTTTGATCGGGTCGATGAAATCTCCCAAATATCCAAGAACGGGTTACCTTCCGGATAAATTGTGTTAGTCTAGTCCGGTACTGAAATACTGCAAACTTAAAATCCTTTTAAAAATAGTGAAATTTTCAAAAACCCCCGTCGATAAAGAAATGAGCTAAATATTCATCGAAAAGGAGTAAGTAAACACATGGCAGCAATCTCACGAGTGATCGGGTTGAATAAAACAACAGCGGTTCGCACGGCCGCGGCATTGGAGCAGCTAAGAAGCAGACAGATTATGTTGTATTCAAATCGCACTGAACTTTATAGTTCGGCTGCGGCTTATGTAAACACAATTATCAATCCAGTTAAAGGCAGGAATACAGTAGGATGTGGGATAGCTGTAGATCCCTCAATTGCAATTATAGGCGTTACAGGATTACAAATCGGACAAATGCGGTTATGCGAAAGTGTAGATAAAACGATAGCCGCAATGATTTGTCCAGATGTTATTATCCCTGAAGGTTTTGGACGAGATCCGTTTGCAAGAAGAATATTAAATAGCCAATGCCAAAATGCCGGAGAAAGAGCGGCAAGGCAAATATCACAGGAAATTGGTTGTACTGCGGAAGCGTTTGCGGATGAATATAAAGCCGATGGGCTTACTTATACTATGATGGTAGTATTTGGCGCAAAATTCCCGTTTGACAAAGACTATTCGAATAATCTTTTTCCGCTCTCCTTTAACTTCCCAAGAGTTGCCGATATCATGGTGAATAACATCTCACAGCAATTTTCTGATAAGCCGATAGTGGGGAATGAACAAAGCACCAGTCATATTCCATGGTTCATAGATGGCTGGGATCTTTTTGCTTGCGCGCAGCCCGGTTCTAACGCTTCTTATACGACGATTCTTGGCATGAACCTTCGGCCAGCTCAGGAATACCCGGGATCGCAAGAAGAAAAAGTTACGGTTGTAGATCTGGCGACTCAGAGCTTGATGGAAAAACTTGAATTACCGGAAGTAATGCTTAAATCAATGGGAAGAGTGTATCCTGCTTGCAAAGCTGAAGATTGGAGAAGTGGTGCTCATTTTGATGTTGATGATAAAGGACGAGTGTTATTTGTTGACAATTCCAGTCCTGATACGTTCCCATTTGATATAGCGATAGCAGTCACGGAAAAAAGAGGCTGGTAACCTGTTGACGGGGATTTTTTTGGTATAATCCTTCTCTTATATAGAAAAATATGTCTTCTGATTCCAATTATCTTCAGGCAGATGTGAGGGGTAATGTTGAAATTGACCGTCAAAAATGTCGATATATATATGTAGGGGGATATAGCTAATAAAACGAGAGGAGATAGGATATGGGATTAACGAACATGCCAAAAACTTCTATGTTAAGTAATGCAATGACAAGATTAGGGAGTGCTTTCATATTAAACAGTCCAAGACTTGGTCCTTCCACAATCTGTTCGGGACGCCCGTTTGGCCTTTTTGCTCTGAGCCGGTCAAAAGGTACTGTTCACGGGATTTGTTCAGGGAGGCCAAATGTCGCGAGATATGCATTTTCTGAAGCATTGGGTAACCCGTTTGAACTGAATAGGAATAAAAGCGTTCTGGTGCCTGGCATTCAATCTGGCCGGTCTATTAATATGCCAAGCGATATCATGAATAGATATGATTTTAGTACAAGCCTTTTTCTTTTTTCTTGGGTAAGTAGAACTTTTGCCAGCATCCGTGATTCCATTCTTAATATGATAGGATGGCCTAAGCAATAAAAAGTCTCAAGATATTTGATCAAATCTCCGTCGCCTGTTGACGGGGATTTTTTTTGGTATAATGCTTCTGCGTACAGAAAAAGGGAACTCCGTGTAAATCGGAGACGCTCCCGGCGCTGTAAACGGGGACAAACCTGCAAATGTCACTACCTTCGACAAGCTCAGGTGGGAAGACGCAGGGGAGGACGATCCGTGAGTCAGAAAACCTTGCCTGTATAGCTTTTACACTTCCATCTCCACGCGGAATGGAAAAAGGAGTGTGCGATGAGAAAGACTATCTGCCTGCTTCTGCTTCTTTGTTTTTCCTCGGTTTCGTTCGCTTCGGATGTTCCTGTTTTTTTTGGAGAACAGATCGTCGTGACCGCTGCCAGAAGGATCCAGCCCATGTCTCAAGCTTCATCGCCCGTAAAAGTGATCAGAGCTCGGGATATAGACAAGACCGGTGCCAAGACAGTTGCCGAAGCCCTAAAATCCGTGGCGGAAATAAATGTAAAGAGCACTGGGGGGTTGGGCGGAATAAGCACGCTGAGGCTCAAAAGCGCTAGTTCGTCGCAGGTGTTGATACTGGTCGACGGACAAAAGATAAATTCAACTTTGCTGGGAGTTTTTGACCTGAACGACATTCCCGTCTCAAATATCGAAAGGATAGAGATAGTAGAAGATTCATTGTCGTCCATCTATGGCGCCGACGCTTTAGGCGGAGTGATAAACATAATCACAAAGAGTGCACAGGAAAAACCTGTGACAGCCTCCGTAAATTATGGGTCATACGGAGAGATCGGGGCTTATATCGGAGCCGGCGGATCGTTTTCAGGGCTTTCTTCACAGGTATTTTACCAGGACATCAAGACCGATGGGTTCAGGCAGAATAGTGATTATCAAAATAGGGGATATGGGCTCTCGATGAACTGGGCCGATTTTGTATCCTTGAAATACAATGTTACAAATTCAGAAAGAGGCAATCCGGGAGTCCCGGCATCGGATACTGACAGTTGGTCTGCTTCGACGCCTTTTGACAGACAAAAAGATTTCTACGGGAACCTGAGCCTGGATCTTATGAATAGAGCGGATAATTCATTAAACAAACTTACTTTGTTTGAAACAACGCAAAATCAGCATGTCCATTATCAGGATTCTTTTACCGGGCTTTTTACCGACGATAGATATTTTAGCCGCATATACGGGTCAGAATTTCAGAATATAACAAGGTTTTCGGGAGCTATATTGACCACCGGTGCCGAGTGGAAAAGGTCAATGGGAGAAAGCTCAAAAGCCGGAAACCATAGTCTGGATAATTCTTCCGTTTATGTAAATCTGGACAGCGGAGCCGGTCTTCCTCTGGCCGCTAATTTTGGCATAAGATATGACAACAGCGGTGTCTGGGGCCGCGAACTTACTCCGCGCGTTGGGATGATCGTTGATCTGTCAGGCGGCAACAGGATTAGATATTCGTTTGCCAAAGCTTTTAGAGCGCCGACAATAAACGAACTTTATTGGAACGAGCCTTCGTGGGGAATGTACGGGAATCCTGATCTCAGACCGGAAAAAAGCGATTCCTTTAATATAGCTTTTGATAAATTTTCCGGTAATGATTCGTTGTCGGCCGGATATTATTCCACCGGAATAACCGACATGATCTCATGGACCCAGACCAGCCCGTTCGTATGGCAGACGCAAAATATTAGTTCTGCCAAAGTGGAAGGCATTAGCCTGGGGCTTAGAAAAGAATTCCTGCCGGGAGCGTCTTTCTACACGAATTACAACAAAGAGAACGTTACCGATATTTCTTCCGGAAAGGCGATCCCGTACAGTCCTGATTATAAGTTAAATGCAGGATTGGAGCTTGCGGCCCGCGGGCTTTCAATAAACCTGAACTCAAAGGATGTTTCTTCTGTCTATACGGATACGGACAATACAAAACAACTGCCCGCCTACAGAGTGGTCGACCTGATCGTTTCAAAATATATACTTTCAGCCGAATTGACGGCCAGTCTGCTTAATATTTTTGATGAAAAATATTTTGAATCCGCCGGTTATAGTACGGTCGATTGGCAGGAAAGGGGCTATCCTATGCCGGGGAGAAGGTTCGAGGTCAAGGTGACGCTGTAACTCACCCCCTGCCCCCTCTCTTCTTAAGAGAGGGGGGATTAGATTTTGATAAGTGTTTTACTGCCCCTCTCCCGGCGCTTGCCCCGCTCCCAGCGGGGGGAGAGGGGTTAGGCCTGCCTGCCGGCAGGCAGAGGTGAGGGCAGGGTTGTTGTTGACCGATAGACTGAGTTGAAGTAGAATTGAACATGGAGGAAAAATCATGAGATACAAAGAAAGAATGTCCGGAGTTAGAACCTCACATCTTCCGGCGGTGGATTTTTCAATAATCACAGCCATGCTTATTTTAATTGCAATGGCCTGGGCAGTCGCAAAACTTGAGACCTCTTTGATAAAGACCGAAAAGTTTGTCCCTGAGTTTACGATAGCGGGAGAGCTCGATGTTCTTCCCGTAGCGGATACCGCTCTCAATACAGACACGGTAAAAGTCGGGGAATTCATGAGCATAGCCAAGACAGCTGATATCCAAAGCGCGGCTCCCGCATCTACGGCTACTATACAAAAAATCATCCCGGCAAAACATTATCCGGCCGGCCGCTCGCTAGTTGCGCCGAGGATAATCTACAAATCCATGCCTGATTATCCCGCAAGAAGCGTTGAAAACGCCCAGCAGGGCACGGCCATAGTAAGCGTGTATATCCTTAAGAACGGAAGGGTAGGACAGGCGCAAATAGAGCAAAGCACAGGACATGAAATGCTTGATTCTTCCGCGCTGGCCGCTGTATCACAGTGGATATTTGAGCCGGCGGCGTCTTCAAGCCAGATAACCGAGGCATGGTTCAAAATACCAGTAAAATTCCAGCTCAAGTCTTAAGATCGTTTTTTAGATGAACGACCTGCGTACCGCAGATTTTGATTATGACCTGCCGGATGACCTGATCGCCTCAAAGCCTTCTGACAAAAGAGACCACAGCCGCCTGCTTGTGCTTGACAGATCGCGCCGCACAATAGAACACAAGCATTTTTATGATATTTCGGATCATCTGGGGAGTAGCGATATTCTTGTTCTCAACGATACAAAGGTGATCCCCGCGCGTCTTATAGGCAAAAAAACAAAAAGCCATGCCTGCCGGCAGGCAGGCGGCGGCAAGGCCGAAATCCTCCTGCTCAAAAAGATGTCCGGAAATATTTGGGAGTGCATGGTCTTTCCTTACAAAAGATTAAAAGAAGGGACTCAGATCGATCTGGGTAAATTCACTGCCGTGATAAAAAAAGATCTTGGCGATTCCAGAAAAGCGATCGAATTCTTTTTTGAAGGAGATTTTGACAGCCTTCTAAAAGAAATCGGCAGGATCCCTTTGCCGCCTTATATAGTCTCAAAATTGACCGAAGCAGAATCAACAGATCCATTTCTTCTTGAAAGATATCAAACCGTCTATGCCGAAAAAGCGGGGGCTTCGGCTGCGCCGACTGCGGGACTTCATTTTACGCCGGAGCTTTTGGCCGGACTTAAAGACAAAGGTGTTGAGATCGCATATATAACGCTTCACACAGGCATGGGGACTTTTAAACCGGTAACCGCTGACATGGTAAAAGACCATAAAATGGCATCTGAAGAATATGAAATAACTGCGGAAACCGCCTCAAAAATTAATTCCGCTTTGAAAAACGGCAAAAGACCGGTGGCAGTCGGGACTACAGTTACACGATGTCTTGAAGATTGCCTCAGAAAGAACGGAAGCATAGTCCCTATTAAAGATTCGGCGGACATTTTTATCTATCCGCCGTTCGATTTCAAAGTTGTTAAAGGGCTTATCACGAATTTTCATTTTCCGAAGTCAACATTGCTGATGCTGGTATCTGCGTTTGCGGGCAAAGGCTTTATTTTGGAAGCATATAGAGAAGCGATAAAAGAACGATATCGGTTTTTTAGTTTTGGCGATGCGATGATGATATTGTAGCGGTCGGTTGCAACCGACCGCTACGAATACGATTTATTTCACGATTCTTTTATCTGTGAAAACATCCAAAGTATCGCCTATATCCGAAGTTTCTTCTACGACAAACCCATAAGGCCCCGCAACAAGAGCGTGCAACGCGCCCGGCAGAACCCTTATCCTCATAGGCCCTGTTAAGTACAGCGTATCTCTCGCAAGAATTTGGGAGTATTCTTTGGCGCGATCTACATAACGCATCATATGTTTTGGTATTCGCAGTAGATCGTCTAAACTGTTTTGACTGCTATGGTCTAAAAGTTCTAACCCGTCTATGTTGCAAAACAGGATTGCATCTCCCAAAACAGGCCTGAAAGTTTCAGTTTTTCCCCGAAAATCCTCTACTATTTCAAATCTTTGGACTCGTTGGGGTATCTTCTTGCCGTTGTCCAAAGTCTGGACTATCGCATATATTGAATCGCCTTCAATTGAATATTTGATAACAGGACCGTCCGGCCCCATTTTGACCGTGCCATCGCTGTTGTATTCGTAGATGCATTTAAAATGCGGGATATTATCTCTTATATCGACAAAGCCGGCGTCAAGAAATGGTTGCACAGACTTTTTGAGAGTGACGATACTTCTCCAATGGGAGTGTTCGGGCAGCAATTGACCGGGGAAAAGGCCCAGTACCATTGAGGTATAATCATCCTCATAGCATAGATCTGTTGTCCACTTGCCCCGGCCTATATCTATCAAACCGGTAGGATAACCATTTCCTCTTCTCATATATTGGGACAAGCCGAACGAAGTTACGTCAACTCTTGGCGGAGGTCCTGCTTGAGGATAAGCCTGCCCGTAAAGCTGTTGATATTGCGACATAGCCGCCCTTTTTGTAGCAGCTGACAGTTTTAGAGGATATTGAATATTAGATACAGATGTTGCTTTCATAATTTATTGATGATATTGCAGCCCTCACCCCTGCCTGCCGGCAGGCAGGCTTAATCCCTCTCCCAAAGGGAGAGGGAAATGAGAACTTTATTATCCCTCCACGATCCCGGCAAGCAATGCCATTCTGAAAACCTTTAATCCCTGGAAGAACCAGTCTGTCGTCATGTCTGCGCTACCGGCTGCAGGGGTAAGAGCTTTTACCAATTGCGCGTATTTTCTTGAAACCGGGAAAACGATCTTTGGTGTTGAAGAAAATTCTTCTACATAAGCATGTGTTCCGTCATCTTTATGCATCGGGTTTTCAACCCATCCGTGTGCACAAGGCCTTCCTAGGATCGGAGATGCGATGAGAAGTCTTTCTCCCGGGAATAAAATAATAGGATCTAAACCATCAAACTCGCCTTCCATTCCCTTCGGGATCACAAAATGCTTTAAATTTTTATCTCCTCTTTGTCTTGCTCCGTGTAAATACGCTCTTTCTTTATTCATAGGATGATCAAAGGCATCTCTATCCACAAATATACATGCCTCTCCATCCTTAACCTGAAAATCCTCATGTTTGCCGATGACCATGCTGATGAATCCTTTTTGTTTCCACAAGCTTTGCATCGTTCTTTTAGGGTCTTTTATCATTACATAGGTCCAGTCTTTGGGCCAGCTTTTATTAGGCGGTTCAAAGCCGTTCAGGACAGCGGAAGCATCAATGGTCCCATCGGGCACATTTTCTTTACCGGAAAAAACTTGAGGATCAAAGGCATACACATTATTATGCCCGTGCCTTACCAAGGCAGGCGAGACAAAACCTTTATGGCATACATCTTTGTTAATTCCGACATATATCGCTATCATTGTTTCGTGAACCCGCGGGATTAAATGTGCCAGCTCAAGCGCATCTACACCTTGCGAAGGGGCAAATACCCTGAATTGCGCCATTGCACAATAAGCATCAATAAGAAATTGTCTGTATTCATGTTTTGTAACTGTTGAGCCTGCCGGGACTTCAATTCTTCTCGTCGGGAATTGTCTTCTTTCAAGTAAACCTGAGATGTCTCTGAAATTGCTGCCTCTAACATTGATTGTTCTTGGCTTTACTGAGACTGATTGCAACATGATTAGATCCTCCTAGGTGTTTTTCTTACAAATCCTTATCGATTAGATTTTTTTGAAATTTCACGCAAAATTGGTCACACCCAAACTACCTGATCCGTGTGCTTGGCACCCGAAGCTTCGACATATTGTTTGAATTCTTTTGAAATTCTGGCTCCTTTTAAGTCGGAAAGCGCAAGAAAGGCTTGCCGAAGATTGGCTTTTGACAGATCCGTACCTATGAAACGGGCCTTTCTAAGATCAACAAATTCAAAACAGGCATTACCCATATCTCTTTTTGAAAAAATAGCACCGCTCAGATCAATCACAGGAAACGGCCAGTTATATACGCCTTTTCTAAGCATGTTCCATCCCTCTATATCGCCTGTCATCAATATCTCAATAGCTTCAGCGATTCTAACCGGCAGATTATTTTGTGCGGTTATCCTGTATTTTGGTTCGAAAATATCCGATACAGGTTGGAGCAGCCTTCCTAACACTATCGCCATGACATTTTCAATTTTCATATCTTTTGCGGACTCTGTTTCGCGGATACGCATGTGTAATTCGGTAAAAATATCGGAAGGGCATCTTAGGGCGTGCAAATGTTCCTGAAATGCTCCCGGCGAGATCAACCCGTTCCGTACGACGCCAATTGATGCCAACTCCCTTACTTGCCGATGTTGCAAAGTTATAGCTTTACGCAAAGCCAACGGCTGATATCTTATTGACAAAAAACCTTCGTCGATCTTCAAATGCCTTGCAGATCTTTTTTGTCCGATCTCAACGCCTTTTAAAACGGATAAAGGAAGCGGTTTTATAACTATTTTGGTCATTCTATTTAGACATCGACAGATAAAGGAAGAAATTTCATTGTATAATCAATAAAGAATGTTCAAATTTGAAGTTCTCCGCAAATCCAAAAAAACAAAAGCCCGTGTCGGAAAGATCCACACTTCACATGGCACAATAGAGACCCCCAATTTTATTCCGTGCGGCACGCAGGCTACCGTCAAGGCGATGACCCCGCGGAACTTAAAAGATGTCGGGACACAGATCATACTCTCCAATACTTATCATCTTTTTTTAAAGCCCGGAGTAGAACTGATAAAACAGGCCGGAGGGCTTCACAAATTCATGGGGTGGGACGGCCCGATACTCACCGACAGCGGCGGATTCCAGGTTTTTAGCCTTTCCAAGATCAGAAAGATAACAGAAGAAGGAGTCAACTTTTCTTCGCACATTGACGGGTCCAAACATAAGCTCACTCCGGAAAATGTTGTTGAAGCGCAGCTTGCTTTTGGCTCCGATATCATGATGCCGCTGGACGAGTGCCCTCCGTATCCGAGCGACAGGATGCACGTGAGAAGATCGATCGAGCGTACCGCGCGGTGGGCTCAAAGAAGTCTTGACGCCGTAAAAGATAACGGAGTTTCTACGCTGTACGGGATTGTACAGGGCGGGACTTACGCCGATCTGCGCAAAGAATCGGCCAAACAGATATCTGACATGGGTTATAAAGGTTTTGGGGTAGGGGGGCTTAGCGTGGATGAGCCCAATGAACTTATGTACGAGATGCTCGATGTTCAAATACCGCTTTTACCCGAAGACGCGCCCAAACATCTTTTGGGAGTCGGCTATCCCGACGATATCCGCGCGGCGGTGGACAGGGGAATAGACACTTTTGATTGTGTCGAGCCCTCCCGTCTCGGACGTCACGGGGCTTTTTTGACCGGTGAAGGCAAAAAAGTCATAAGGAACGCTAAATTCACCAAAGATCTTTCTCCGCTTGAAAGGACCTGCGATTGTTACGCGTGCAAAACTTTTTCGCGGGCGTATATAAGGCATTTATTCATCGTCGGAGAAACGCTGGGCATAATACTTCTTACGATGCATAATTTACGTTTCATGATGAGACTAATGGAAAGAATAAGAGATGAAATTCGCGGCTGATCTTCATTTGCATTCAAAATACAGCCGTGCCACGTCAAAAGATATGGGCCTTGAAAGTATCTGCCAGTGGGCCAAGTGGAAAGGTCTGTCCGTGGTCGGCACGGGCGATTTTACTCATCCTTTGTGGTTTTCGGAGCTCAAAAAAAAGTTGAAAGACGACGGTAGCGGGCTTTTCGGTTACAACGGCATAAAGTACATGTTGACGACGGAAGTATGCAATATATTCCACGACAAGGACAAGCTGAGAAAGATACACACCATGATATTTGCGCCCTCATTTGAAGCGGCGGCAAAGATAAACAAAGAACTGGGCCGTTTTGCAGATCTAATGTCGGACGGCAGGCCTATATTTTCGCTGCACGCAAAAAAGATGGCCGAAATAGCGTTTTCTGTTTCAAATGAATGCGTCCTGGTTCCGTGCCATATATGGACGCCTCATTTTTCACTGTTTGGGTCAAACAACGGGTTTGACAGCATCGGAGAGTGTTTTGGCGAATACTGCCGGAATATTTTTGCCGCAGAGACCGGGCTTTCTTCAGACCCTGCGATGAACTGGCGCGTCAGCGCACTTGACAGGATCGCGCTTATTTCCAATTCCGACGCACATTCTCCTTCAAAGCTGGGCCGCGAAGCAAATGTTTTTGATACCGATCTTTCTTACAAAGGCATCATATCGGCGCTAAAAGCCAAAGATCCGAAAAGATTTTTATATACGGTGGAGTTTTTTCCTGAAGAGGGCAAATATCATTACGACGGGCACAGGAACTGCAAGGTGTGCCTGTCGCCCAAAGACACCAGGAAAAAAAAGAAGAAATGTCCGCAGTGCGGCAAACAGCTCACGCCCGGAGTGTTAAGCCGGGTGGAAGAGCTGGCGGACAGGGAAGAGGGTTTTAAACCGGAAAGATCAATTCCTTTTAAAAACCTGGTGCCATTGATCGAGATAATAGCCGAGGCCTATGACAAAGGTACTGATACGGCTTATGTAAGAAATGAATATATAAAGGCTCTTTCATCCGGCGGCAGCGAACTTGATATGCTTGTTGACAGGCCGCTGGAAGAGCTTGCGACATTTATACCTCCGATAATTGTTGAAGGCATAAAAAGGGTCAGGGAAGGCAAAGTTGCCATTTCTCCGGGTTATGACGGGCAGTACGGCGAGATAAAGATATTTAATGCAAAAGAAAGATCCGCGCAAAAACAGATCTCACTTTTTTAGCTTATCATTTACTATTTAGGATCAGGTTTTGGTGATTCATCAGCTTGACCGTTTGTCCCTGTGGGGCCTTGCGCTCCACCCGCTAATTTCGCGTCTCTAAATGCGGATGTCAACAACTCCGTTGTTGGATCTCCCCAAGAATCTCTAGGTCCTACATTTAAATGACATCCGGGACCTCCGATATGTCCACCTGTAGGTGATGCTTCCAAATCTCCATCTGCTGTTTTCTCAGGTGTAAAAACTCTAATTCCCCTTACATCAATTGTCTTTAATCCGACCAACGGCCCGGTTTTACACATTGCTGCAAAAAGAGCCCGTGCAGCTGCCATATCCGGAGTTTCATCTCTGTCGTAAGGGCCATCTTTTGAGAAATCGAACCCATCTGATTCTTCACCATGTCCGAGGTCTAATTGTAATCCGGCACTATCCATTAAACGGATACGTTCTCCCAAACCATGAAAAGTAATTGCCCCTGCTCCTCCGATACCTAATGGAAAAATCTCTTTTCTGGGGATTATTGATTTTATATCATCAGGTATTATTGAATCTGTGTTAGCGATTATCCGAACGGTATTTGGATTGCGGATCCAGTCGAATTTTTCTACTGTTTCATCATCAAACAAACAAGGCAGAAGCGCTCTTGCCACGGCACTGGCTAGAACAGTTCCGGATAGGCCAAAATAACTTAGCACATCCGAACCAAACCCGAGAGTACAGTTAATGCCGGATAAGGCCACTCTCCAATTGATAACTTCGTCGTCAAAAATATGCGCAGGGGTGCAAGAGATGTCCCCGCTTTCGGTCTGTGTCAATGTAAATGGTTGTCTGGCAACCCATCCTGACGGATCAGAGAATTCAGGACTTTCCTTTATTATCTTTAATACTTTGGCAGCATATTCCTCGGGTAATGCCAAAGGATCGAGTCGTAGTGATTGAGGCGCTGTTTTGTCTAAATATACTTGATTCAGGTGTTCTACAATGGCGGCTTTAGTATTTGGATCAAAAGACGAATGTAGCAACCCAAGATGGGTAAGATCGGAGGTATATGGAGCAACCAGTGCTTTTGATTTGCTTGAAAAGGCGATAAGATGTGACAGAGCAACCGCCGCGAGCGGTCTTGCGGCCTCTCTATTTGCGGCACAAAATGCTGCTCTTCCTTCCCACGTACCAAGCTGGGGATGAGCTGCCAATAATCCTTGCATATGAGTATTTAAGCGGGCTGCTGAAACAGTATTCATTGTTCTTTCTCCTTTTTTCCGGGGATTATATCCCTCTACTATATTTATCGTCAATTTTTGATGCGGATTTCACGCAATTTGCATTTCAGGATGCCCCGCGCTTTGCGCGGGGATGAATGAAATCTTAGCCCAGGGGTATATTA
>Ga0265297_10004923_pt1 | contig 21071 bp, 12 predicted proteins | sample Munlanlwell13791_FD_192502 | JGI IMG/M metagenome (GOLD analysis project Ga0265297, IMG submission 192502) | Leachate microbial communities from a municipal landfill in Southern Ontario, Canada - Leachate well 137-91 | ecosystem: Engineered > Solid waste > Landfill > Unclassified | place...
CGTCTCGCCGAGCAGGCCGAGCCGGTTCGGCTTGGCCGTGCCGACGGCGATGAAAATCGCGCTGTAACCGTCGATGAACATGTCGTCGAGGGTGATGGTTGAACCGATGAAGATGTTCGGCTTGAACTTGACGCCGAGCCGGTGCAGCACCTCGCCGAGGTGGTCGATCACCGCCCGCGGCAGCCGGAATTCCGGGATGCCGTAGCGGAGCACGCCGCCGATCCGGTTTCGCGCATCGATCAGCGTCACGCGGAAGCCGTTGAGCGACAGGATGATGCTCATGGTGATGCCGGCGGGGCCGGCCCCCACCACGGCGACGCGGTAGGGGTTCCTGGCGATTTCCGGCGGGGTGTAGTTTTCCAGGTAGCGGCGCGACACCTCCTGTTCGAGCCGGTAGAAGGGCACCGGCTGGCCCTTGATGCCGCGGATGCAGTGGCCGCAGCAGTTGCGTTCGTGCGGACAAACGATCGCACAAACGGCGGACAACGGGTTGTTTTCAAACAGCATCCGCGCCGCTTCCTCTTCACGCCCCTCCTGCACCAGGGTGATCACTTCCGGAATGGGCGTGGCAACCGGACAGTGCATCCGGCAGCGGGGCACCTTGCATTTCAGGCAGGCGGAAAGTTCATCGGTCAGCATGATCGTGGTCGGCAGATTGGGGGTTGGGGTCTCAGGGGGTGGAGCGGCGGCCGGAATAACTTAGCGCATGTATCCCGGCGCAGGGGGGTGTCCGGCGCCGCGGGGGGCATGACAGTTTTGTAGGATGATGTTGGGGCCACCCTTTTGGAAAAGGGTGCTCCCCAACCCACATAACTGCCATGCCCCCCGGCGCCGTTTTGCCGGCCGGCAACGTCAAAAGCGCCGTGGCAGGCCCAGGGTCGCATACTGGGACGCGTGGCTCTTGGCCTGCCGGTTGGGTTGCGGGCGGGTGGGAACCGTGTGCCACTCCCGCAGCACCGCCGCGTCCGGCGCCAGCAGGTAGCGCCGGCCCGTCACCGTGGCGAATTCAATCTGCTTCTTTTTGCATTCCATCAGTTTGCGGCCGTTTTCATAAACCACCGCCCGGCGCCAGGGGTTGGCCATCCGGCACGGTTTGCCCAGCCGGCTGGTGACCGCCACCCAAGCCGGCCGGCCGGCGACGATCTCAGCCGACACCACAAAGCCGTCCTCGGCGTGCAGGGTGAACCGCGCCGTTTGTGCTTTCACGGCCGCGGGGGCCACCCGGATGACGCCCTCATGGCTCTGCAGCAGCACTTCGTTCATGGTCGTGGCCAGCACCGACATGGCCTCCATGCCCATGTGCCGGAACGGCCACATGCCAAAGTTGAACTTCTGCTTTTCCCGCACGTCCGGCGGCAGGGATGCATCCATGACGTTCTGATGCCGGCCGGGCACGGAGGACTCGGCCTTCATGATCGGGGCCGGACCGTAATGCCCCCAGCCATTGACGTAGAATTGCCAGAACACCGGCCAGAGGTCCAGAATGCGCCGCGCCTCTTGGGCCAGCCCCAGCCGCGCCAGCGCGATGCCATGGGGGGCCCAGCCCATGCCCGGGCCGGCGAACGCCTTCACCGAGTTGGCCGCCGCCTGGTACAGGGGGGTGTCGGCCTGGCCCACTCCCACCAGGCCGGACGGGAACACCGCGGCCTCCTCGACCCAGGGGAAGATGCCGTCGTGGCAGCGGATGTCGTCAACGGGCTTGTCCGGCATCACCGGCTTGCCCTCCTGTTGATGCAGGGCTTCGAAGGCATCGACTGCGGGCGTGCCCGGCGCCGCACCGGGCAGGAACGAGGTCAGAATGGCTTTTTCTTTGATCCCATAGCCCGCTGCCAGCAGCGTATCCGAAAAGGCGCGGTCGCCCTTGAACAGGCCGCAGGAAAACCGGCCGTTTTGAAGGAAGGCGTCGTGGTCCCGGAGAGTGGGCAGCGGGGCGAGGTGGCGGACGATTTCCGCCCATGTTGCGGCCTGCGGGGCCGTCATGCCCGCCTCCTTCAAGGCTGCTAGCGCCGTCGGGAACAGCACCAGCGCGTAGACCAGTTCCGTCACCCCGTCATGCAGATGGATCCAGCCCTCGTACCCCGTCCCTTCCCGGGCGTGGTATTGGCCGTCCCGGCCCTTCTCAAACCGCGACGCAAAGAAGGTCGCCGCCTCCACCAGGTACGGCACCGCCCGGCGTTTCAGGAACTCCCGGTCGCCGGTAAACTTATACTGCCGCCAAAATTCCATGGCCACCTGCGCCACCGGTGTATGGTTGGCAAATTCACTGGCCGAGTTGTAGCCCCGCCGTTCGCTCACGTCCGAGACCAGGGCGCCTTCCGTCCCGAAGGCGGTCTTCGCATCCTCGCGCCCATATGGCAGGGCGTTGAAGCGGTAGTTCAGGTACGACTCCAGCAGGTTGTGATGCCCCGCCGCGTTAAGCGGCCAGTAGATCTGCTGCTGGTTCCAGTGGAAGTAGAAATTCCAGTTTTGGACGTCCCGGTTCCAGCTCCACAGGCCGTTGATGAAGCGGCCGGGATAGGCGCCGCGTTGCGAACACGCCGCGTAGAACATCGTCACGTGCCACAGGTTGTCGAGATAATCGTCCCCGAACTCCATCAACGACCGGGTCCAGAACGCCTTCCAGGCGCGCCGGTGTCCGGCGAACAACGCCGCGACGCCTTTCTTTTGGGCGGCGGCCAGCTGTTTTTTCAGGACGCCGGCCGGGTTCTTGGGCAGCGGCGAGGTGATTCCCGCCAAGAATGAAAAATGCTTCTCTCGGCCCCCGGTCACCGTCAGCTTGGCCGCATGCGAGTGTTCGACGGTGGCGGCCACCTGCAAGCCCTTGCCCGCCAGGATCCGGCACCCCGCCGCGAACGTCCCGCCGGTCAGGGCATGGGTGACATAGGCGCCATCCCGGTCCGCCTGCGCCGCCGTGCCGGCCAGTCCCAGCGCCGGGTCGCGGTTGACCAGCGAATACCAGTGGGAGAAGGTCCGCGAACCGAACCGCTCCACCACCATCTCCAGCGGCACGGGTTCGGTAAAGTTGCAGTCCACCTCACCGGCGAAGATGCCGCTGGCGTGGTCCACAAAGCCCCACACCGCGGCCGTGCCGAACGGCCCGGCCACCGTCAGCTGGAGGGAGGCGTCCGCCAGGCTCAGCCGGGCGGTGAAGTCCTGGAGATAGAACAGGTCAAAGACCGGTAATTTGAAGTCCAGAATAATCCGGCAGCCGTGCCGGAGCGTCGTGCTGTGCTCCTCCTCGTCGGCCTGCCAGTTGTGAAAGCGGCCGAACGCCGCGTCATCCCACAGGTCCGACTTGTTGACCACGAAGATCAGCTTTGAGCCCTCACACCAGCCGAGCACGCCGACCTCGCCGTTGCCGATTGCCAGCCCCTGCATCGGATCAGTGGGCGGCGTGAGATAGACCAGGTCATGCCGGGCGACCCGTCCCGGCCAGTTGATCCGCCACTCGCCCTTGTTGACATCAAACGCGGTTTGCATGAGGTATCTCCATCTTCATGTGGCACCCCTACAGGGTGCAAATACGGTTTGATCGCGATCCTGTCCCAGGGTTGTCCAACCCTGGGCTGGACATGTGCGTCGCCGGTGGCGACAAAAGCCGGAATGGTAAAACCATTGAAGGTTAAAATTCTTTTTTCTTACGGGGGGGCTCGTGTGTTTATTGTTGCCGTCGTGCATCACCGTTGTCCCCAACGGGGACGAACATGCCAGCCCAGGGTCGCACGACCCTGGGAAACCAACATTCCCATTTGTGTCCCTGAAGGGGACGCACATGGTTTTGCATATTCAATCCCACGCATAACGCTCATCTAATTCAACCCCATGCCGTTGCATAAATTCCCGAAATTCGTCCTGAAACGTCACCCGTTGATGGTGCTCCAATTGCCCGTCGATATACGCCTTGACGTTGGGCACCACTGACTCGCTCACCGAAAATGCGCCAAACCCGCCCTGCCAATGAAACTGATGGAAATCCGGATTTCCGCGCGCCCACTCCTGTTCCTTGATCCAATCCGTGGTCTGTCGTTTCACCGTTGCCACCACCTCAGACAATGCGTGGGTGCGTGACATCAAATGCAAGATATGCACATGGTCTACCGCCAAGTTGATACGAGCCACGGGACAATCCAGGTTTTTAAAAATACCGGTCATGTAGCCACACACCGCCGTGCGCGAGGCTTCGGAGACAAACGCACGACGGCGATTATGCGTGCTGAAAATGAGATGAATCCAAACTTTGGCAAGAGATTGTGACATGGGTCGCCCCATTCATGTGGCACCCCTACAAGGTGCAAAACGGATTGGAATTCTCATGATACCCAGGGTTATCCAACCCTGGGCTGGACATGTGCGTCGCCGTTGGCGACACCAACCGCGGACGTAGCATGTTCAAGAAATGCCTATACAGTCAAACGCACGACACGGTCCATTATTGTGTCCACGACAAGGTTTTGCCCTGTTTGTCCCCAATGGGAACACACATGTCAAAACTACGGTCGTACACCACCACCCGCTTTCGTCCCCAACGGGGACCTACATGTCCAGCCCAGGGTCGCACGACCCTGGGAAATTGGCATCACCAGTTTTCGTCCCTGAAGGGGACGCACAGATTCGCGCCATTGCGTGCCACATGCCGTCATCCGGTCACCACCAGATAGAGCTGCCAAGGCTCCAAACGCGGCAGGATAAAACGCCGGTACGCCCCGGCCATGCTGGCGGCGGGAATCAAGGTCTCCCGATTCGCCATGTCACTCACGCGAACCGCGGCAGCGTCCGTCAGCAGCATCAGTTCAACCTGTTCCGCCGGATCTAGATAGCAATTGGCCAGCGCCACCGCATGCCGGCCGTCGGCCAGCACCCGGTCCCACAGGCTGATCCGGTGGTACGACGGCACATAGGCCCCCAGCGTGTCCCGGGCCAGCCAGCGGAACACCGTCTTCATCTGGGTCGCCTTGGCCTGGTTCTCCAGCCGCGTCCATGGATAATAGCCGGCCACGCAGACCCGGCCGCCCAACGCGTTCTCGAACACGCCCATGCCACAGGCGGCGACGGTCTGATAGCGATAATCCACCAGTTCGGCCAGCACTTCGGCGCCCGGCCGGGGCCGTAGGCTATAGGCAGTCTTTTTCCAAAACAGGAACGACTGGCGGCAGTCCCGGCAGCGCCCAGCATAGTCGCCGTTGAGCGGATGCGGCAGCAGCCGTTCGATCATGTCCGCCTCGTGTTTGGCGACGACTTCAAAGCCGGTGAGCTCGCCGTAGCCCATCTCATTCAGCGCCGCCAGGGCGCGGGCATCCAAAAACACGCCGCGTGAGAGCATGTCCCGAATCCCCTGATCGGACAAGACTCGGACGCTGTCGCTGCTCAGGGCGAAAACCTGCGCCTGGTCAGCCTGGTACGCCACCGGCAGGCCGAGGTGAAACAGCGCATCGGCATGGCTGAGCGCCGGTGCCGGCGCCGGCGGATCCCCCAGCCACTCGCCCCGCCGCAGGTTTCGCGTGCTGAAGCTGTCCTTGCCCCAACCGGTGAAAATGCCCGTGGGCGCGGTCCGGCCAACGGCGTCGGCCAGGCGGTCGAGGAACGGCCGGACCGCCGCCAGCCGGGCCACCAGCGGCTCGTACTCCGTCAGCGGCTCGTCATACATGCTCAGCACGTTGTACGCCGCCCCGGTGCAGCCGCCGGCGATATAAACCGCCGCCTCAAAGGCCACCGCCTGCGTGCTCTTGGCCAACCGCTCATAGGGAAAGCATTCGATCTCTGATTGGATGGAGCGGACGGTGGCCGGAAGCACCGCGGCATCGCGCCCCATCTCGTGCGCCTTGTTGATAAACTCATCGGGCGTCCGTTCCTCATAGCACCCGCCGCCCGGCCGCCAGTACACCTCCGCACCGTCGGGCCCGGCCAGCGCCGCCGCCCAGGTGTCCAGGTCAAATCCTTCATAGAACCGCGAGCCGTCCATGAATCCCAGCGGCAGCCGCGGCCGCACCGCATGCACTGTGCGCTCGATCAGGCCCAGCAGGCTGGCGACGGTGTTCCGGTTGTGCTGCAGCCAGGCCCGGCGCACGACAAGCTTGTCCGGGCCGGCGCCCGTGTCAAACGCCGCCTTGAGCGTGTCGCGGCTGTAGGCCGTGCCGTATTCCTGGTGAAAAAGTTCCAAGCAGGCGTCGCAGAAACAAATATGGCCAATCGGCATGTGCCCGGCCAAGCGCACGTCATCGTCGATCCAGAGGTAATCCGGTTCCGCCCGGGCCAGGATCTCATACAGCGGTTTCACATACTCGCCCCGAAACCGCGGGTCATTGGGGCAGAACGAGCCGCGACTGACCTTGCCGCCCAAATCGGTCGCCCGGGTGTAAGCGCCCGCGAGACTGTTCTCTAAATTTTCCTCATGATGCCCAATGGTCGCCAACAGGTTGATTCCCGTGCGCCATCCCGCCTGGCGGACTTCGCCCATCCGGTCCTTGAGAATTGCCGCCCGGCGGCGCAGTTCCGCCAGCGGCAGCGGCGCATGCGTTTCCGAGGTGAAAAACGTGATCTCATCCGTCACCCCCGGGTACCGCCCCAAAAGTGCCAGCAACTCGGCAAACCGGACGTCGGACAGCCACTGCGGCACCCCGATGCGAAACGACATCACTGCATTGGCCATGGATAACCCCCTCTGCTTAACCGAATGCCGAACGCTGAATGTCGAATTTTGAATACTGAATTGCTGAAAAACCTTCGACATTCAAAATTCAGCGTTCAAAATTCGACATTTGCCCCGATCCGTTTTCCGTTTCAATATGACACCGCCAGAGCAACCGTCCCTGATTTCCGGGTATAGTTTTGTTCGCGTCCGGGTGTAGTTATGTTCACCCGCCGCAAGCGTGTACGGCGTTAGGCTGATGAATACAATAACCGAATACTCCGGCATCATCCATTCACGGAAATGCCTTTGTTGTGTACGGAAGAAACATCGCCCCGCACAATGGCGGAAAAATCGGATCGACCAGCGGCTTGCGGTCATCGAACGGGCGGCTGGCGGCGCGTTACTCGTCGAGGTTGTGATGGTTGATCACCGTCCCGTCATCCTGCTCGTCCATGCGTTCCGCCTTCAAGCGGCGGAATAACTCGCGCATGCCACGGATGCCTCCCCATGAGAACCAGACCGTGGTCACCAGAGCAATGACGTTTTTTGTATAAAGGTCAAGATCCGCCTCAATATCCGTTAGTCGGCCATCTTGCTGATTAAAACAGCGCATGACAATTAACTGGGTCTGAATTGACAAGTTTAGCATAGATTCACATCGTTTTTCTCCGCATCTGCCTATTGCCGCGAAATACGATTACATAATAAAATCGGTGATTTTATAATTAATTTTTTTCGTATTTTGTTAAATTTATCTGGGATGGGGTGGACTTGTTAATATTAATTGGATTTTTCATTTCGAATACGGCACCATCGTCGTGAAGATCTATTTCCTCTTCTCTGAGTTTTTGGAAGAAAATCAGCAAATCATGAATGCATCCGATCGTGAACCAAATCGTTGTACCAACGCCGATTGCCAACGGCAGGAAAATTGCTTGAACAAACCAGAAATCCGCCCAGGCTGCCGACGACCACGGATGGACTAGATAGGCCACCGACCCCACAACGAATACGACAAACCACAGGATCGACCACCAAAACAATCCCAGTGTAACCCAGCGATCCCACCGACTGAACTTTTCGTCGATTCCCCACACCCGATTGAACCAGCCGACCTTTGTTTTCTCCTCCATGTCGGTATCGGTGACAACGGTATACGCACCGCGATGCAAAAGTTTGTCCATGTCGTGCGGCTGACGGCAGGTTGACAGGGAAACCGTGACATAGGAGAAGACCGCGACCAAACTGGCGTAAAACCCGATCTCCATGCCGTTGAGAAAAAATTCGCGGCCCAACACTTCCTGGTAATAAATGCGGACGATAATCCCGCCGACCGATAGAATGGAGCCGGTCAAAAAGCCGACCCACGCCCCGACAGTCGTACCCCGTTTCCAATACAGTCCGCCGATGATGGCCGCCCCGGCCCCGCCAGTGAACACCGCCTGAGTCACCGCAAACCAGATCGCCACGTATTCCGTCTGCGGGAACACCGCGCCAAAAATGAACGCAACCACCGCCACGCCGACAATGGCCAGCCGCAGTATCCGCAGATGCTGTTCGAGCGTAAACGGTTTTTTGCGCAGCGGCACCACCACGTCCTGAATAAAAATACTCGACCACGAATGCAGATGAATACCGTCGCCAGCGATGATCCCCATCAGACAAATCGCCAACAGCATCCCTTTCAAGCCAATCGGAAGCATGAGAGACAGCGCTACCGGAATCCGCATTTGGTTGGCGGTGCCGGGATCCGCGATTTTACCGATTTCCGCCTGGACCGCCGCACCGCCGGCCGGACTGTGCAGATAAGTCATCGCGCACACCGCCAAGACAGTAATCATCACCGAAATGGCAAAACCGCGCCAACTGCCGAGGATACCCCCCATCCGGGATTCGTGCGGCGATGCGCCAGAGGAATTGAACGCATGACTGTTCTGCCAGGCCATTGTGCCGTAAACCCCGACCGCGATTCCCATCATCACATACCAGATGTTAAAATCCTTCAAGCCGAACGAGTCAAATGGGTTAACCAGCGACTTTCCCGGCGCGGTGTCCAGCAGCACCGCTTTGGTGTCGGGCCAACTGAAAAAGACAATGATCAGCACCAGCGCAATCGTTACATAAAAGACCTGGGAAAACATCCCTTCGGCGCAGTCGGTCAACAGCACCGCAATCTGACCGCCGAAAGTAGTCGTAATCACACAAACCGTCAGAAAACACGCCATCAACACCAGATGCGTCGGCAGATGCCAGTACCACAATGGCAAGAGCTGTGGCAGTCCCAGAAAACACACCATAAACCGCGCTCCAATCACCGGAATAATACCGAAATTGATCAACCCAGCGAAAAACGCCAAACCGCCGGCGAACAGCCGGAAGTTACGGCTGTAACGCATCTCGAAAAACTGTCCGATGGTCAGCGCCCGCGTTTGTCGATAGCGGTAAATTACAAAACCGCTGATTGCCACCAGCAGGCCGACTGGAACCGCGATTTGTCCCCACCAGGACATCGTGAATCCGGCCACGGCAAACACTTGGAACAGGGCCACCAATACCACCGCACCGGAGCCCTGGGTGCTGCGCGCAGTGCAGATCAAATAGCGGCCGGCGTTACGCCCCCCCGCCATGAAGTCAGCCACGCTGCGAACAAACCGTCGCGAATACAGCGCAATCGCAAGACTCACAACTAACGGCAATAACATGATTATCCAATCGACAACATGCATTACATACCATCCGGGGTATTACATATATTACTATATAAATTAAACATGTTAATAATTTTTAATGCCGTTAATTATTATAGTCAACGGTCGGCAGTCACCGAAATTTCACCAGCACAACCGAAAGTTTCGGCATTGTCAGTTCTCCGTTGCGAGGGTGTACCGACGGCGTTTCGGAAAGCAGGTGCCATTTATCCAGTAAATAAAACTCTGGGTTCCCGTTTCCCCCTTTGACGTCAAAATAAAGTAGTTTGTCTGAGGTCGAATAATTTACAATAAGTACCGCCGATTGATTTTTATCGCCTCGTGCAGCACACGCATAAGTTTTATTGGCAATATCCGAAGAGCATTCGACTGCCGTTCCCAACTTATAAAGTTCATTGAAAGCAAAAAAGGCGAAAAATGTCTTGGTAACTGCCATACTTGGGAAATAATATAGACCGCAAAAAATGCGTTCTGGGAATGCATCATAATACATCGCTTTGTCGATGGGCGATTTCTGCATCAGGCACAATGACGAAGCAACAAAGGTGGCGCCGGGCATTTCCTTGATGTCGTCCCAAGGATTTCCGCCGTATATCCCGGTCGCGAAGTTCCATTCGTCAAAGATGTTTTCCGTTTGGACAAACCCGTATTTTTTCAGCATTTTATCAACAAATACCGCGTGATTAACAATTTCCGCCGGATCATCCGGGTAAAGATGCCAGGAGAAAAAATCGAGCGGCGCACGAGTTTTAGGCGCGGAAATGTATTCCAAAAATTCCGTGAAATAGGGGATGAAGGTCAGATAAAAATCGTCAAGTTTTTTACGAGTGACTTCATAAAAGCCGCAACTGCCATACCCGCCGACTTTGATTTCCGGAAAACATTTTTTCAAATGGTTGGCCACAATCCCGTAAAAACGGAAAAACTGCTCCCGCGAACCGGTCCACATCGGCGGATTTTCTGGTTCATTCCAGATCTCCCAATATTCGATACCATAATGAAACCCGTTGGCCCAACCATGGTTATAATGGCGGATTATGCCTTCGCAAATACGAGCCCATTGTTTAAAATCTTCAGGCGGATTGATGCGCTGCACTTTGATCTGCCAGAAATTTTCAATAGTCACGCCCAAACGATAAAATATCTTTACGCCCGAAGCGATGAGCGAACGGAAATAAGCGTCGTTAAACGCAAAGTCATAAGATGCCGCATTCTCCGGATCTGCATTAAAATCGGGGAACAGGTTGGGAACATCGACATAATAAGTCCCGCCGAAACCGCCGGCGGCGTCATGCAATCGGACGTAGGGGATTCCGGCATCCCGCATGGTCGGGATTTCCCCGTTCAGAACGACCGGGCTGTTATTTACGCCGTGCAGCGGTTTTATTTTTCCCATCTCTTTTGTAAAATCAACCTTTACCCATTCTTTAGCCGCATCGGCTGACTTTTCTTGCTTTTTTTTGCGACTCTGGATTCCGTTGGTATTCATATAACTTACCTCCTGCCACCATGGTAAAATAACAAATACCGTGTTTTATCGTGCCATTGCCATCTGACTTGTCGTTTGCTTATTATCCCGCCGGCACGAGACGGCTTCCGCCAGAAGCGGCGCGACATATGACGCAAAACCGTGGCAACAACTGGCATCGGGAGTATCGTTTTCCCAGAGCGTTCCGGTCAACAGCGCCATACGGGAAAAACTCTGGTCAATTTCATCCGTCAATTGCTCGTAACGGTCTGCCATTCTCAACAATTCCAGCCGCAAAAGACGTCCGATGAACATGGCGACCGGAGCTTCCGTACAACTCCGATGTTGGCGCGTAAACAGCATGGTTTCCAGGTTGTTCCGTTCCGTACTGCCGGGCGGCAACAAATTGAAAAACAGTGCAAAATATTGGGCGATCTCACTGGCATCAGCTCTAATTTTCAACGTTCCATCCGATTCTCTCACCGCATGATCGTGAAGACAATAACCGTCATACGCCAAACGGCAGGCCGTATCCTGAATTTGCCGGGCCTGCTTTTCATATTCCGGTTGTTCATACCATGCGGAAACAATTTTCAGACATGCGGCAAAAAGCAAATTGGTGGGGAAATGAACTCCATTTACATAATCATTGGCCTTCGACCATTCGATAAAATTCCAGCCGGGAAGATTTTCCAGCAGCCCGTCTCGATTGATATACGGGGCGAAATACTTGATAAATTTCAGGATGCGATCTTTAAACTCATTTTGAAATTGTCGCCGTCCATGCCGTATCATGAGGTATTCATTGAGCTGAAGAAGCAACCACATCGGCCACTGCGGAATAAAATTGTCAATATCAGCCGGGTAACACATTGGCAGCATGCCGTCAGGAAGCCCGTCAAAATGGGACGGTGACAGAAAGTTTTCCATGAATGCTTCTTCAACGGAGGTCTCTCCGGTTAGAAAATACGCTGCGCGAGCAGTAAAAAAACCATCACAAGGATAACCCGCCCGTTCGCGACCGGGACAGTCCATAAATGTATCTACCGTATTTTGGCGGAAAGTTTCAACCGCCGCATGATATATAGGCAACAGTTTCCTAGGGATGTTGCCATTATGTACGGAATTTATCAGTTGTTTTTTAGGAAACGCATATTCACGGATGTCGGCGGCCAGAATTTCAATCGCTCCAGAAAGCTTGAAAATGGCCAAATAACGAAAAATATAAGGCTCAATACTTTCGAAATCGATGCGTTGTCCCGCTTTTAAATAAATCTGAATACAATCATTAGCCCACCATTTGCGTTTACCGGTAAATACCGGTTCAAGCATGATTTCATCGTGTCCGATAATAATTTCGGCATCCCTGTGACAGACAATAAAAAGTTTTATAAAACCGGTGCTGGCTCTGCCAAAATCAAAAAGCCAATAACCTTTTTCATCGGGATTTCCGCCCAACCCCCAGTTATAGGAAGCCAAACGTTCTTCCAAGTTCATCGGAGATCCCTCCGGCAACATCATGCATTCACGTATTTTGGGCGCCTGCTTCAGAAAATTTTGCACCAATTGACGCGGCCGTTCTGCGGGTTGTAGAAAACCCGTATGCACAAGGTGTGGCTTGTCGCAAATCTTCATATCAGGCATTGGCGCATGGCGTTCCAGCAAATGTAATTTAATCGTTTTCACTGAAATCGGCGCCGGTTGGCCAAATAGTTTACGGGTCAATTCACCGGAAGGGAAAGCGTTATAATTATAAGATTCCATCAGGGCTCGCGCCGGGGTGGATTTGCCGACATTCCAATTACGCCAGGAACAAGTACAAGCGGTGAAGTCATTGTCCCGGCCGGTGGCCTTAAGGCATTCGCCCGACGTTCCGATAATTTCGGCACGGACGAAAGCCGGCCCCAAGGGCAGATAGAAGTTTTTCACCGCATAGTTGACGGCTTCGATTACCACCTCGTTTTTAGATAATTTTAGGAACGAAGTCAAGTCAACGTTATCGATTCTGGCATAGCCGTGCGGTGCTCGGGCCGGGCCATAGGCGACCATTTCGCCATTGACAAAAAGCCGGTAAAGATTGCCGGCGGTGATCCTTATCCGGCAGGAGGTTGCCGCCAAGGCGGTTTTGAGAAGTATTGCGGAAGGTCGTTCAGGAATGCCGTCATCAAGCCATATATATTGGGCAACTTCAAATCCGTGCATTATTCTTAGCCCCGTTTTACAATTCTCTATTTATACATTATATTTTGCGTTATTCTTGAACCGCAATTTTTTTACATTCAACCGGCTTAAGAGTATTCAAGGTTAACGGTTGTCCATTGATTTTGTTGCCCAGAAACTGTAACTCCCCCGAACGCAACAAGAGAAACTGGTTCATTTCTTCTCCCTTAACATATGAAAAACCATTCCATTTAAAATCGTTATTTATAAATCTGCTGTCACCGGTATTTTTTATGAAACAAGCGAACATCGCGTTGTCAAATGAATTGTTTTCGCATACCAGCCCGGAAACCGCCGGACATGAACCATCCTTCAGGTTGGTTAACCAGACAACCGAGCGTAGACCGTAATACGCGTCCGTAACTCGGTTGTTGCGAATCGTCACGCAGTAGGGAACCGGTCCTTCATGCGCAAAAAGCAGTGAACTGACGGTGATGCCGGCTCCTTGTGGCAGGTTTTCCAGCACATTGTTTTCCACCAACGAGCATGGAGTCTGAATGTTGATCCCGCTACGCATCCGGGAAAAGTGACAATTCCGAACCACGGAGCCAATACCAAACATGTGCGGGAAATAAATCGTGTCAGGCTTTGTTTCATCACGGATCGATCCGTGAGCGTTCAGTCCTTCTGGCTCCATCTGTCGCAACGAGTCAAGGGTGGCAACCCTAGAAAGCACCGTTTCAGAGAATTCATCATCCAGTTGATTTTTCAGGTTGCATACGGCATTTTTGACCGAGCCAACGCTCAGACACTGACCGGTGGCAGAAGAGTAAATTAACAGCATGTCATTCTTGGTTGGCGCGATTCCCGCAAAGTAAGGATGCGTCACCCAGGCGCCGTCGACTTTGCTAACATCGAAACCTGGCACATTCGAATTGAAACAGTCATCGCCAGGATTGCTAACCTCGCAGTCTGAGCAATAACTGCCGTTGGCGGCTATCAGAAAATCGGCATTGGCAGCAAGATGCAATCCTGGTAATGGATAAAGTTTACATTTGCTCCAGGAACACCACCAAGCCCCCCAAGTACCAAAGGCTCCGGCGCGGGCGTTTCGGACATGAATATTTTCGAGGCTGCAAAAGATAGTCTCGCCAAACGGAAACATGCCGACCCGGTCATCACGATTGGGAATTACCAATTTTACCCCGGCAACAATATTCACGACCGAATTTTTTTTGTCCATATAAACGCGATATTTGCCCTCCCCAAGTTTGTCCAGTTTACGTTCGGTCCAAGAAAGGAAATGCGTTCGCGTCAGACGCCCGGTTTGCGCCTCATACGCCGTGGCACATTGAAGCCGGGGATTATTACTAAAAAGCGGGTCATCAAGCGCCATCGTTCCCGGATCTTGTTGTACCGTTACGGTATTGGCCGGAACATCTACGGCCAACACGGCCCCCTGAAAGAAAGGAACCCGCTGATATTGCAGCGATAAATTTCGAACAGATACATTTTGGGCTTTTATCAGCACGGCACCACGTGCATTGATATTGCCAAACAGAAATTTTGTTGTTTCTGGTGATTCTCCTTCGATTACCGCATTGTCTATTTTTTCCAACAACAGATGTTGTGGAATTCCGTCTGACGATTTACTGGGCGGTGTCGATTGTTCAAATAAATAAATGCCAGCCGGAATTTTCAAAACTGCGGGAGCCCCACGGCATTCCTGAAGCGCGGCAACCGCACGTGCAAAAGCCGGATAGTCATCCGTCTTGCCATCGCCCTTGGCTCCGAAATCTCGCTTAATATCGAATTTTTTTGATTGAACCGCAGGATTGTCTGGAAAATGTTCCCAAGCTGTTTTTTCCAATTGAAAATATTTTAAGAAATACCGCAAGTCATTTATCCCGCAGGCGGCAAAAAGCAGACCATCGTCGGTTTTTCGTTCAAGATTGTGCTGAATAAAATTCACCAGAGTATCGACAATTTCAAACCGTTTGCCTATTCTTTCCTTTTGAAGGCACTCAATGTTTTTGAACGTTTTTTTATATTCAATTTTATATTTAAGGGCGCTTTCTTCTAGGTTTTTCAATTCCGATGGAAGGTCTATCCGAAACGCCGCCTTTTTTTGAGCCGATACGGCAGAGGAAGAAAATGCCGTATCCAGTGTAAAAACCGTGTTCGTCGTCGACGGTACGATTACTGACTGTTCGGTTGCGCAAGTCGGCACTGGCATATTAACCAGATTGACAATGATCGCAATCACTACCCAATACGGTAATGATTTACCTCTACGACAATGTGGTAACATCGCATAATCCACTTTTTTAGTTATTGGTAATGGCAGTCACGGATTTATCCGTTACTAAAAAGTTATTTCGACGCCGTTTTTGCTAAGAACTGAGGTAACTGGAATCTCCAGGTTCTCTCTCATTCCACCGACAGTAAGCGCTACGGCATGGCCATCAATAAAGCCCATGGGGCAAGTCATACCATGACGAAGCATCATATATGTTCCCGCTGGGGCAAACAGGAAAAAATCATATTCTGGCCGATCGGATGTCCCGGTATCGGCGACGAGCGGGACTCGCGATGGCTTCTGACATTTAGTGAGATCCCAAAACCAATAGCTTCGGCCTTGCTTCTGGGAAAGGCCTTGATTCCAACTCAAGTTGGCATCTTCTTGCAAATACCATACCGGGCAAATCAGCCCGGTAATGGCGCCAATTGGCCAGGCCTCACTGTCATTTTGAATTCGGGCACTCGCGCAATGCAGCAGTTTTACCCGATTAACGGCTATCCCCGTATCGTCATAACCCGGAGCGTTAATATAGCCGCCTACAATCAAAAGATATGTCCAATCGCCATCGTCAAATTTATGTGGGTAAATACATCCATAATCATCATTGTACAACTGTAGCACCTGTAGTAATTGTTTTTTGTTGCTTAAGCAAATGATGGCGCGGGCATTCTCCTTTGCATTGCTTAATGCAGGAAGAAGTAGTGCAGCCAAAATTGAAATTATTGCTATAACCACCAACAACTCTATAAGCGTGAAGCATGACAATTGACGAGACAACACGTTGGAAACCGGTTTTTTCATAAATACGGACTCCTGCATCAGAAATTCTGATTTCCGGCTTTGAATCGAACGGGAGAAAACAGCAACGTGCCTTGCGCGTTTTCGCGGGCAGACAACCACGCAACAACTACCGAAATACCGATTATTTTGATGACGACCCAACGTTCGACGAGGGGGAAAATGGCTCGGCGTGACGCAGTTCCTTTTCGAACCTTTAAAAGATCAAAATATTGAAAACCATCCACGAAGAACACCAATATCGTTTCTTCATGGTTTTCGTGTTCTCCGTGGATGGGGTGCGAGTTTCAGGCTATTTCCGCTTACGCCATGCCGTGGCACAGAACAGGCCGATGGCCAACAAGGCTATCGTACCCGGCTCGGGAATACTGGTGACATCAACACGAATGTTGTCGAAAGCTGTTGCATACTGACCGTCAGTGTTGCTTCCTGAGGTTCCCCAAATCGCCAATTTCTGACCAATAAAAGGACTGCCGGTTGGAACCGTATACTGAACGGAAAAGTCCGTTAATTCACCACACGGCAAATCGGCGGCGGCAAAGCTACTGCGAGCCAAAAGGTTAGCAAAACTTAACCCCTGGCTCTCAGCGGAAAGCACAATATCATTGTTGTCGTAGCTGGATAGATCCTTCCGATATCCGCTAGCGACGGTGAATGTATAGGTTTCACCGGCCGCAATGGTGTGACCAAGGAGAATATACCAGGCACCCCACGAGTTGCCGATAATTTCCCCGACTTGACTACCCTCACCGCCTAGGGGTGTGCCGGTTCCGCCGGCACCCGTGAACATGGTGCTGTCCGGGTGTAGGATGACGCATGGATTCGCTGCGTATGTAATACCCGAATCCGCAGTGCCGCCATCTGTTAGCGCGGGGCTTTCAAAACTATAGTTGGGCACCGTGATCATTGCGGCCTGGCCGCACGTGACGCTGAGGGCCAGCAAGGCGACAATCGACACAACAATCGCTGGAAATTTTGATTCCAGACTTTTGATCGGGCGGGGGGAAGAACACATGTTAAATCTCCTTAAAAAAAACAGGAACGGTTTCTTGGGTTCTCATTGGTGTCGATGCACTGCCGGAACCCGACTGCGGCGGCACGACCATTGGGGCTAATCTTAAGGCGGATATTACCGCCCCGGCCTGCGACATCGAGGCACGGGCAGAGCCGGTGGCACACCCTCTGTGTTTATAATGTTGACGATGACGGCCCTCCTTTCGTGATGGACTTCAAGGATACGTATTGGTCATGCCCTCGCTTGTCCACTGATAATGTGTGGTACTTCTTGGATGTCGTGGATCGTCTTCATCGTCACTCATCGGGCTTGGCGCCCGGCTGCCGCCGTGGTCGAGTCCCGCACGATCAGGCGCGGGCGGACCTGGGCATGGACGATGACATCGGGCTTGTTCTCGACCGCGCGGATCAGCATGGCCACTGCCCGGTGGCTGACTTCTTCCGCTTCCAAACTGACCGTTGTCAAGGGCGGCACCACCTGTGATGCCATCCAGCTGTTGTCGTATCCGACGATGTTGAGGTCGTCCGGAATCCGCCGGCCCAGGCTCTGCGCCGCGGCCAGGCCGCCGATGGCATACCAGTCGTTGACATAAAAGATCGCGTCGGGCGGCCGCGCCAGTCCCAACAATTGCTTGGTGGCGTCGAACCCGCCCGCGTAATTCTGCTGGGTGTCGGGCACCTTGACCAGATATTCGGGCTTGGCCGCCAGCCCCAGTTCGCGCAGGGTTTCCACATACCCCCGATAGCGTCCGTTGGTGCCGGGCCATTCCAGGTTCCCATGCACAAAGGCAATGTTTCGCCGCCCCAGGGCGGCCAGGTACTGGACCGCTTCCCGGCTGCCGCTGAAATCGTTCAGGCTCGCCGAGTAAAACCCCGGACCGTCATGCCGGTTGTTGATCAGGCAAACCGGCACCCCCCAATCTTCCGCCTGCTGGAGTTCCCGGGCGCCGAGATGCCCGACGATCACGAGGGCGCTCACCCGCTTCGCCCGGATCAATTCCGGCGTGGCCACCCGTCCTCCGACCGGCTCGGCATACGGTTCCATGGCCACCCCGTAGCCTTCCGCGGAAATGCAGCGGACCAAATTGCTGCCGATGACCTCGCCGTACAACTCATCCCCCACCGACGAACAAATCCGCAGGATCCCGAGGGTCTGGGTCTGCCCCGAGCGCAACGACCGGCTGTAGGCATTGGGGCGGTAGCCGAGTGTTTCCATCGCCTGGCTGACCCGGTCCGCGGTGGCCTGGCTGACATGGGGATGATTGTTGAACACCCGCGAGACGGTGGCGATGCTGGCGCCGGCGGCCTTGGCCACGTCGGCAATGGTGACCGTCCCGCCATTGGTGGCGCCGCCCGCCGTCATGATAAGCTTTTTAGTTTTTTCAGGAATCGTTTTCATAAAAGCACTATAGCCACCCGTTTTGAAGGTGGCAAATGCGGCCGGCAAAAAATGTGCCGATGCGATTCCCTGGACCTCCGGGCAACGGTCAGTCGCCCGCCAATGGACCTGGCAAAGGTCATCGGCCGCTCAAGGGCCGGGCGTCAGGCATTGGGGAGGGCGTACAGGCGGCGCCGGATGGCTTCCCGGTGGTCGGCGGCGGCGCCGCCGGACATCGGGTCGGGCGCGGCCACCACTTCGGCCAGGGCCACGCCGACTTCGGCCTCCCCGGCGGCGACGACGGTGGCGCCCGCGCGGCGGAGCGCGGGGGCGTCGCGCAGATGATTGCAGCGGACCAGCACGCGCAGTTCCGGATTGAGGAGGCGCGCCTGGGTGACAATCTCGGCGGCGTCTTCGACATCCGCGCTCAGGATGAGGCTGCGGGCGGTTTCGATGCCCGCCTCCACGAGCGTCCCCGGCCGCAGGACATCCCCGTACAGTGCCGTTTGGCCGGCCTGGCGCAGTTCGCGGACGGTGTCAAGGTTGAGGTCGATCACCGTGACTTCGGCGCCCCGCTCGACCAGGAGCCGGTGGACGGTGCGGCCCACCGGGCCGTACCCGATCACAATGCAACGCTTGGGATTGATGGCGGGATGCCGCGGCGGGTCATTCCGGCCGGGGGCGGCGGCCCTCGCCGACCCCAGCCGGCGCGCCCATTGGTACACATAGGGGTTGACGGCGATTGAAAGGATGGCGGCGGCCACCAGCGCATTCCAGCCGGCATCGGAGATGAGGCCAAGCCCGAGGGCGACCGTGCCGAGGATGAAGCTGAACTCGCCCACTTGGGAAAAGGCGGCGCCAATCGGGATGGCGGTTGCCAGAGGTTGGCCGAGGAGGCGCACGGTCAGCAGGGCGCTCAGGGGCTTGACCACCAGCACCACCAGCAGCACGGCGGCAATGACCAGCGGCACCTGCACCAGGCTTTGGGGATCAAACAGCATGCCGACCGAGACGAAGAACAGCACGGCAAAGGCGTCGCGCATCGGCAGGGCGTCGTTGGCCGCCCGGGTGGCGAACTCGGAACGGCCCACGGCCAGGCCGGCGAGAAACGCGCCCAGGGCCATGGACACACCAAAGACCTTGGCGGCGCCGACGGCGATGCCCACGGCGAGCACCAGCACCGCGAGCGTGAACAGTTCCCGGGAGCGCGTCTTGGCGATGTGTTCCAAGGCCCAGGGGATCACCCATTTGCCCAGCACGACCACAACGGCAACCAGGCTGGCGATCTTGAGTCCGGCCAGGCCGAGAACCGCGCCGATGCCTGGCCCGGCGCTCCGGTCCGGGGCGAAAACGAGGGGCAGCAGGAGCAGAAGCGCGACCGTGAGGAGGTCTTCCACCACGGTCCAGCCGATCGCGATATGACCGGGCTTGGCGTGCAGGTCGTGCGCTTCGGCCAGCACCAGGGCCATGACGACCGTGCTGGCCACCGAAATCGCCATGCCCAGGATGAGCCCGGAGGCCCAGCTCCAGCCCATCAGGCGCAGCAGCACCGCCAGGGCGGCCGTGGACAACGTGCTTTGGATCAGGGCACCCGGGACGGCCACGCGCCAGACCGCGACCAGTTCGCGCAGGTGAAAACGCAGGCCGATGCCGAAAAGGAGCAGGATGACGCCGATCTCGGCGAACTGCTCGGCCACCGTGCGGTTGACGACGACGCCGGGGGTGAAGGGGCCGACGACAATGCCGGCCAGCAGGTAGCCAATGATGGGGGACAGCTTGAGGCTGAGGGCGACATAGCCGAAAATCAGGGCGGCTGTCAGGCCAACGGCGAAGGTGATGAGGACGCTGAGTTCATCCATCGGTCAACTCCTGGGAAAACGGTTAGCAGAGAGGTTTTTCTCCGTTCTCTCCGGATTGCTCCTGTTCAAATTGATTCCAAAATTAACCGCAAAGATCGCAGAGATCGCAAAGATCAAACAAGCATAAAAATGCGCAATTAATCTTTGTGTTATTTGTGGTAAAAAAATCAAGTTGAACTTTAATTGGAATTAGAGTCCAAGAGGCGGGCGGCCGGCAGCAAAAACGGGGTTTTTACGGGGACCGGACAAAAATGACGTCGGCCTGGATGAGTTTATGTTGATTTCGGGTGTGATTGTAAAAATCCAGCAGTTCATAACCACAGGAGTCCAGGAAGGACAAATATTCGTGCAATTTGTGCTGGCCATTATAGGTCGGACACAGGATCAATTCGGTATAAATAAGCGAAATCCGGCGCTGCTTTAACAAGTCCGTTGCCCCCATTAGAACGGCAAACTCGGCCCCTTGCACATCCATCTTTAACAGATCAATTTGTTGAATGTTGTTTTCATGGCAAAATGAATCCAGGGTTTTTGTCGGCACCCGGATTTTGGTTTCTGTGTGGAATTTTTCTTTGTCATCACCCCACATGGCCACCGCGTATTCATCGGTTGACAACAGGGAATTGGTCAGCGAACTGCGGTTTGAATTGAAAACCGCCATCCCATTCGTATCGGATAGCGCAAGGTTATGACAGAACGTCCGGTCATCTCCACTCATGTTTTTGGTCAACGCCTGGAACGATTTTGGAAAAGGTT
>Ga0265297_10004924_pt1 | contig 21070 bp, 19 predicted proteins | sample Munlanlwell13791_FD_192502 | JGI IMG/M metagenome (GOLD analysis project Ga0265297, IMG submission 192502) | Leachate microbial communities from a municipal landfill in Southern Ontario, Canada - Leachate well 137-91 | ecosystem: Engineered > Solid waste > Landfill > Unclassified | place...
ATTTTTAATTGTTCCTTTGGTTTTGTTGTCGCCTTTACAGTAAATTGCTTTTTGATTTTGGCTTTTAACAATAAATTTTTGAATAAGAAAATCATTTGCGCCATTTATAGTTATCGTTGAATCAATGCCCTTGCCATCAATGGTTGTATAGTTGGCTGATTCACCAATTAATTTTATATTTTTATTTATTATAATATTTTCATTATAAGTTCCTTTTGCCACAAAAATTGTATCTCCATTAATTGAAGCATCGAGAGCGAATTGGATGGTAGTATAATCCGCAGGAACTTTAATGGTAATATTTTCAGTTCTGGTTGGGGTTTCTGGGGTTGTTGGTGTTTCGGGTGTCTGTGACGGTTGATAAGTCAAATCTGCGCCATTTGTGTAAAAATCTCTTTCAAATGAATTTATTTCGTAAATCGCATTTGCTTTATATGCGAAACCATTAAAATCTTCCGATGTTTTTATCCATCGTTTTTCTCCTGTATCGCCGTTTGGATATAATTTATAAACTTTATCATCACCGACTGCGCGCACTAAATCAGAAGTCGTATATTCATCAATTTCTGCCTGGCCAACAGTCTTAATGTTCTCCCACTTTAAATGTCCATACTGATTAAAAATTTCTGGATTCAAAATTAAACGTTTATATTTTTCGGCACTTATAATTTTGACAATATAAACATCAGGATTATCGGAAGTTTTAATTAAGTCGCCGTCAACAATGTTAACGGCAAGGGTTTCCAACGGGATAAAACAAAGGGAAATCAAGGGAACAATTAAAAATACTATTAATAAAAAGATTGATTTTTTCATATAAACTAATTATAACACTTTTCCACAAAATGAAAAACCCCGCCGAAGCGGGGCTTTTCATTTTCATCCTATGTCACCATCTACAAGGAAGATGTCATAGGTCAAAATCTATTACGGAGTTGCTGTACCTCGGATTTGTGTAAAGGTGATTGGCAATGGTCCAATGTTTTTAATAAGGGACGGCATACCAAATCTTAATTCTGGATCACCTTGACCAGAAATACCTTCTTCGTTTGTGGCATCACCATAAACGATATCTCTGTCGCCAAACTTCATTGAGCCTGTGGCTAAACTACCTCCATCGTCATTTCTTAATTGCAAGTAGATGTATTCGTCTGTCTTTAAGAAGTCGGTAACATCTGCTGCAGCTAAGTCAACATGGAATTCCTTGGTAGTTCCAGCAGGAACAGTAACATCTTTTTCTTCAAAAACGAAGGAAACGCTAGTTACCGTACCATCAAGAACGCTACCATCGCCATCGGCTGCCCATGCTTCTTTACTGGCAAGAACATTTTCGTTCCAGTCATAAAGATAAAGATTAAGACTTCCTGTGTCAGTTGTTGAGGCAAGAACGTCAAATCTCAAACATGCGCTGGCAATATCGTCTTCAGTACCTGCTGTACCATCGAAAACGACATCGTAACCAACGGCTGTAATAGTAAACCTGGCTAACTCATTTGAGGCAGTGCTTGAAACTTTAGCAAACACTGGTTTTGAACGAGTTATAAATTGTACATTGTAGTCACTATAAAGCGAATTGTTTGTAGTATACGCTGTCAATTGTTTTCCAGATTGTGCGCCATAAGCTATGAATGAATCTGTGCTACCATCGATTTCATACATTACGAATGGAACCTTAGATTTGGCTCCACTACCACCATTATAACTAGCAATGCTAGCTAAAACAGTTACGTATGTATTGTCATCCTTTGGTACATAGATTCTATCAGTTCCACTAAAGCTGAAGGCCAAACTAGCTGTGCTTCCAAATCCTTTACCAGAGCTAATGGTCCAATTGCTTGTTCCAAATTGAGCTTCGGTTTGGTATTTAATTTTCACAGCGCTGAAGTTATCGAGATTGGCTGCATCAATACCAGCAGTAGAGGTATTTTGATCAGCAAGTACGACTGAGAATTTCTCAAGGTACCATGCTTCATTGGTTCCAGTAAGTTTGAATTTACTGACTTCGTTGTCAGAAGTGCCCATAACCACCAAATTTTTATCTGGTGTATCGGAAGCACCATCAATGGCAAGAGAACCATAGGCGGCAACACCAAAGTTAACAGTAGCTGCTGCTGCGTTTGAAGCATCACCAGTTGCATCAACTGTGTTGCCATCCTTATCAACGGCGGCAATATCAGCACTGACATCAACAAGATCATAACCAATCCAAGTATCTGCGGTAGACGCACTAGCTGGTGCGGCTGAAGAAATATCATTCTTCACCAATAATGTCTTCGAGGTCCCAGCTGGAATTACCCAACTCAAACCAGTGAAGTCAACATTTTCATAACTAGTTCCACTAGTAAATCCTTTTGCGGATGAACCTGGAACTAAAGTGTTGGTGTCTTTATCGTAAAGATAAACACTACCCACAGTATCTTTGACATAATTAGTGTCTACTCCGGCTGTTAATGTACCTCCGGTTTGTTCCGTAGTGTAAGCAGTTAATTGAATGCTATTAATGGTAATATCCGAAGCCGAACCGGCAGTAAACACGAACCCTGTTCCTGTTACGCCTGCTTGACCCTTGATATATACTTTTTCGTTACCAGTAGCATCTGCTCCTGATGGACTAGCTGCCAAAGTAACTGCTAGGCTTGCTGCACCAACAGTCATTGTTTCACCGGCAATATCTCCTGATGGAACAATTGCTGAATCATCAACGGCATCAGTTGTGTCAGCATATTTCATATAGCTAACATTTCCTGAAGCTCCAATTAATGTAGCATAACTCATCAACGCAAATTTCATTTTGGTTGAAGAAGCTACGTCTCCATTAGAAGAAGTTGATTTAATATCTCCTGTAATTTGATATGTTTTTGTTTGTCCAGCTGAGATATCAATAGTGTCAGTGAAGTCTTCGTAGACCGCCTGGTCTCCTCCGACAGTAGTAGAAGCATCATTAAATGCTGTTCCGTCTTTTGGACCCAGAACAACAATGCCAGAGTCTTTATCTTTAACTTTAATGTCTTCTATACCAGGTCCTGCACTAGTAATAGTGTCAAATGTTCCATCTCCTGCCTTATCCAATAAGAAAGCAACTCTTGTTCTCTTAATTGTGATATTGGCAGCTGCAGACATGGTGTATTCAAGAAATACGGTGTCTGAAGTTGTGGTTCCAATTGTTGCAGCGTTTGGACCAACCTTGTTTAAGGTTAAGTCACCACCTTTGCAGGTAACAGTAACTGCATCTCCAGTAGCATCAAAGCTAGTAATGGTGGATGCCATACCATAACCATAGGTAGTTCCTTTGCCCAAAATATCAGTTGCTAATTCCTGGTAAAGAATAATGGTTCTTTCTGGTTTTTGTGCGCCAACATCGCCGTAAACACGGAAAATCTCGCTTTCACCTTTCACAATATTATAAGGAGTGTTGAAAACAAAAGCAACATAACCGTTAGAGCCAATATTGGCTGCTGTAGCTACAGTCGTTCCTGTTTGATCCTTAAGTTTAAGATTAGTAACAAGATTATTCTCTGCTGTTCCGCCATTAAATAATTGAATTCTGTAAAGATTAGCACCTTCAGTAGCAGTCGTTACTTTAAATTGAGTAAGCTCCTGCTCTAAAGCACCAATAGTTACATTTCTTGTGGCAGAACCTGATTTAGCGACGACCAATGTACCAGCGGCTGAACCACTGATTCCCATTGCGTTGCCTTTAATTGGGAACGATCCGCCAACAGTTCCGCTAGCAGTAACATCAGAAGAGGTCTCGATGACGAAGTAGTTAACGTCGCCAGCTGTTCCTGTGCTGATATCTGCTACAACCTCGAATGTGGCTGGAGCCTGAATTCCTAAATTGATAAAGGTAACTTTACTATTTGATGCAGAGAAAGAACGGCCTGATGTTAAACGAACTCCATCTTTATAGATGTAGATATCGCCGAAATCATCAATGGCACCAGCTCCATCTCTTTTGATTGTAACTTGATTTAATGTTCCCGAACCAGAGACATTAACTTTTAAAAAGGTAACGCCCTGAACGTTGTTTGGAAGAGTTGAAGCAACCGGATTATCAGACGCTAATGAAAGTGTCATGCTTCCAGTTGTCGTTGTTCCGCACAAACTGCTGACCGTGCTGTAATTTCCAGCATCGACAGCATTGATTGTATAAACTGAATCCCAGTCATAACCCTTGGAATTGAAACAAGCTAAATCATCAACCCATTGTTTGGTTCCAGTATCTCCGTTTGGTGCCAATACATAAACAGGTTGTTCATTTATTGGTCTTACCAAAACTGAAGTTGTGAATCCTTTAACTTCTGCTGCTGATAATTTTTTAAGATTGCTCCATTTCAAGTGTCCATAACTAGTGAAAACTTGTGGATTTAAGACTAAGCGCTTAAATGTTTTTCCGTTGATAACTTTAACGATAAAAACATCATACGGTGCGTATGTGTTTCCATCAGCATCAACGAAAGAAGTTGTTGCGCTTACAATGTCGCCATCAATAACAGCTGCGTGTGCGGCTGGTGCAATAATTGCACCATACATGGCAATTGTTGAGACGGCTAACGCGATTGATAATAATTTTTTCATTTTTGATTTTTTTAATTTGTTATTTTTTTCGACCTTTAGTTTCATAAACGGCCACTGTTTGCACAGACGACCATTAAATGACAAAATTTGATTATTGATTTATATCTTCAAACGGAACTGATTCTGATTCTGTTTCTTCTTCTATCACCGGAACAATAATATTATTCGTTTCAGAATTAGTTCCTGTTTTTTCCGCAGATGGGTTTATTATTTCGTCTGATTTTTCTTGCGTTTTATTGACCTCAATTAACGCTTGATCAATTTCAGTTTTTATTTTTTGTCTTTCTTCGGGCATCAAATACGCCAATTGTTCACTGGTTTTAATTAAAGTTTCTTTATAGGAACTGGTTTGCTCGTTAACCATTTTTGCAATCTCAATTGTTTTTTCTGAATTTTTATCCTTTAACCTGTTCATGTTGTCTTGGGCAACAATTAATTGTTCGGTAATATTTTTAACCGTTGTCTCAACATTTTCTGTTTTTTCAGGATCTTTAACAATTTGGGTAAATTCATCAATTCTTTGATTGGCAAATTTTATAGAAAGTTTAACTTTATTTTCATCAGTTCCAGCAAAAGTCATTTGCGTGTTTTCAAAAGCTGTTTTTAGGCCATATAAAAAATCTCCGGGTAAACTATTTTGCGCTGCGCTGATTGCACCAACAGTTCCCAAAGAACTTGCCACGACAACTAAAAACATTGCCAATGCAAAAGCTGGTTTTAAAAATCTTGAAATATTAAAAACAGGAAAACTAAAAACAGTTTTCCTTTCTGGTTGAAATGCCTGAATCGGTTGTTCAATTCGCGATATTTCAGATAGCAAAAAACTTCTTTGACTATTCAGCAAAGAAGCTGACGGACGGATCTTTTTCAAATTTTTCAGTTGTTTCACAATATATGCATCCATAAAATGTCCTCCACTCGCTCTGGTTTTTCGCTCTACTATATATGACGAATGAAAACCCGTTTTGTTACACTTATATTACACTTTTATTCCTCGTCTGTCAAGTGCTTTTTTAAGGACATTAATCCCCTGTGAATAAGTACACGCACAGCCCCTGCCGACTTGTTTAAAATTTTAGCAATTTCCGGCACAGGAAGCTCGTCAATATAATACAAAATTAAGACATCTTGATATTCTTCTTTAATGTGCGTTATCGCCTTATGAATTTGATCCGCAATTTCTTTAGAGGCAATTTCATCTTTTGCCGGCTCCTCATTCAAAAATAAATGAAAATCATCTCCCATAAATATGTCCTGCGAACTCTTTTTTCTATAATAGTCAGCAATCAAATTTCTCGCCACGCGATATAACAATGCTTGAAAACTTTCCTCTACTTTATTTTCTTTATCCATCAAATATTCGTAAACTTTTAAAAACATTTCCGACGATAAATCTTCGGCTAGTGCCTGCGATTTTACCTTAATACGAATAAAACGAAAAAGCCTCGGGGCATATAAATCATAAAGCCGACCAAAGGCCTCTTTATCGCCCGAAGCAACCTGCAAAAGCAATTGTTTTTCATTATCAATTGTTGCGTCCATGTTACAGTTGTAATTGTAGCAAAAAAGTGAAGGGTCGGCAAGTTTTACTTGCCGACCCGAGAAAAAACAATGAAAATCAAACGCGTTTGACCGTGATCTTGTCCTTGAGCATCAAAAGCCCATCGGACAACATCACCGCGGAACCGCCGTCCGTGAGCCTGTTACGCAGGCCCAGAGGCGTTTCCACGCCCTCGGCAAGCTTGTCGAGAGTGTCATAAATCAGTCCCTGACTGATTTTTAAAATAATCTGGTCTTCGGTGAGATTCGAGGCGGTAAACACCACCCCCTCGAGTTTCACTGAAAACCCGCCGATCCTAAAAGGGACAGAACCCAAAATAACTGTGGCCATAAATTCCTCCAAAAAATAAATTCCACATTATTGTGGTGATTATATTATAACCGAGAATAAAATACTTGTCAATTTTTTATAACGATTTTTTCTTTTTCCGCATCCACCTTAATTTTATCTCCATTTTTAACTTGACCATCAACAATCATTTTTGCCAGTGGATCTAAAACCAATTGCTGAATTTTTCTTTTTAGTGGCCTTACACCGTAATCAGGATCAAATCCTTTTTCTGATAGTAAATTCCTTGCCGATACAGAAACAGTAATTTTAATTTTTTTGTGCTTTAATCTTTCTTCAACCAAACTTAATTGTAAATCAACAATTTTTCTCACTTCCTCAATTCCTAAACCATGGAAAACAATAATTTCATCTAAACGATTTAAAAACTCCGGCCTAAATTGGTTTTTCAATGATTCCATAATTCTGGATTTTGTTTCCTCTTGTTTTTGTTCTTTTTCCTTACCAGAATGTGTAAAACCAAATTCCGCCATTTGCTGTAGAACTTCACTTCCCACATTAGAAGTTAAAATAATGATTGTATTTTTAAAATTGACCAACCTTCCTTTGGCATCGGTAAGTCGTCCTCTGTCTAAAATTTGCAATAAAATATTAAATACTTCAGGATGAGCTTTTTCTATTTCATCAAACAGAATCACGCTATATGGTCTGCGCCTAATAATTTCGGTTAATTGTCCGCCTTCTTCATAGCCAACATATCCTGGGGGCGAACCAATAATTTTGGAAACCGTATGTTTTTCCATATATTCAGACATATCCAATCTCACAATTGCATCTTCGGTGTTAAACATAAATTCAGCCAAGGCCAATGCTAATTCAGTTTTCCCCACGCCCGTTGGCCCAAGAAACATAAATGAACCAATCGGCTTATTCTCCTCTGAAATGCCCGCCCTGCTACGCCTAATTGCATTTGAAACAATAGAAATTGCTTCGTCTTGCCCTAATACTCTTTTTTTAAGTTCGTCTTCCATATGCGATAATTTTGCAGTTTCTTCTTCAAGCATTTTAAACACCGGAATTCCTGTCCAGCGCGAAACAACCTTGGCCACATCTTCTGGGCCAACTTCTTCTTTAAGAATTGATCTTTTTTTCTGAATTTCTTGTAATTTCTTTTGCTGATTTTTAATTTCTTTTTCAATATTGGGAATTTTTCCATATCTTAATTCGGCAACCTTTTCCAAATTACCGCCCCTTTCAGCAATATCTGCTTCTTGTTTTAATTTTTCAATTTCCTTTTGACTGTTTCTAATTTTTGAAATAATATCTTTTTCGGTCTTCCATTGAATTTCCATTTCTCCACTTTGTTCTTTTAATTCCGCAATTTCTTTTTTAATCATTCTCAATCTTTCTTTAGAATCAGCATCGGTTTCTGATTTTAATGCCCGAACTTCAATTTCCAGTTTCATTTGTTTTCTTTTCATTTGGTCTAATTCAATCGGCATAGAATCAATTTCCATTCTTAAGGCAGAAGCAGCTTCATCCATCAAATCCACTGCCTTATCCGGCAAAAACCTGTCGGAAATATATCGAGATGATAAATTCACGGCTGAAACAATTGACGGATCAGTTATTCTTACGCCATGATGCACTTCATATCTTTCTTTAATTCCGCGAAGCATAGCAATTGCATCGTCAATTGACGGCTCTTTAACATAAATCGGCTGAAATCTTCTTTCCAACGCAGGATCTTTTTCAATATATTTTTGATACTCCTTTAAAGTGGTTGCACCAATGGCATGTAATTCTCCACGCGCTAATGCCGGTTTTAACATGTTTGAAGCATCAATTGCTCCTTCGGCAGCGCCTGCGCCGACTAAAGTATGTAATTCATCAATAAATAAAATAAACTTACCTTTGGCGCGATTTATCTCCCGTAAAACCGCTTTTAGCCTACTTTCAAACTCTCCTCTAAATTTTGTACCCGCAACCATTCCCCCTAAATCCAAAGCAATTAATTCCCTTTCTTTTAAATTTTCCGGCACATCGCCCGAAACAATTCTCTGCGCCAACCCTTCAACAATTGCGGTTTTTCCTGTTCCCGCCTCGCCAATTAAAACTGGGTTGTTTTTTGTTCTGCGCGACAACACCTGCATTAATCTACGAATTTCATTATCCCTGCCAATTACAGGATCCAATTTTTCTTGTTTCGCAAGCTCGGTTAGGTTTCTGGTATATTTTTCCAATGCCTGATATTTTGCTTCCGGCTCCATGTCCGTAACCTGTTCGCCTCCGCGCAATTCTGCTAAAATTTTCAAAGCATTTTCATAATTTACACCATTCTGATTTAAAACCTCTTTTGTCCGAGATGCAATCTGAAGCATTCCCAAAAGAAAATGCTCTGTTGAAATAAATTCATCTTTCAATTTTTCTGCTTCTTTAAATGATTGTTCTAGGGCCTTGCCTAAATCCTGAGTTAAATATGCCTGAAAAATTCCTGGGGCAGGGACAGAAATATTCGGAAGCTTAGCCAATCCCAAATCAATATCTTTTTCTAATTTTTCCAAATTAACGCCAATTTTTTTGAACAATGCCAAAACCAAGGATTCCTCTTGAATAAGCAAGGATCTTAATAAGTGTAGCGCATCAACTTGCTGATGGTTTTTTTCCGAAGCAATTCCATGTGCGTCTTGTAACGCTTCTTGCGCCTTGGTTGTAAATTTGTCTAACCTCATATAATAATTAGCAGTCCCATTGAGAGAGTGCTAATTTAATAGTATTACTAAAAATTAACTGTGTCAACTTATTCAATTGTTTTCGCGTTTTCAATAATCGGTTTAACCTTGTTTATGGGGATAGCAAATCCGATATTTTCAGCATTGGTTGCAACAGCAGTATTGATGCCGATTACTTCTCCGTAAAGATTCAATAATGGTCCACCGGAATTTCCTGAATTAATCGCTGCATCGGTTTGAATAACGGCATCTAATTTTTCGCTGTATTCTCCTCCGCTAGCGGTTATACTACGCATTAACCCTGAAACAATTCCCGCACTCACCGTATTTCTAAACTCCCCCAATGCATTTCCGATTGCAACTACGGGCTGACCAACCTCAATTTTATTGGAATCACCCAATTTCACAATTGAAAGATTGTTAGCTTCTATTTTTAAAACTGCAACATCTTGTGTTGAATCGCGTACTAAAATTTTGGCAGGATATTTTTGCCCATCATTGGTTAAAACCGTATATTGCGCATCTTCATCAATAACCACATGTTTGTTGGTAACAATTAATCCATCTGAAGAAATAATAAATCCGCTTCCTCCTCCAACCTCTTTTAGTTCTTTGCCTTTTTCTACAATTCTGGGAATTAAAATTTGAAACGGACTGTTTTCGCCAAAAGGATTATAATATTCTTGCTCTAAAATAGACACGTATTTACTTACGATTATACTCACCACCGAGGACGAAACCTCTTTCACCACAACCGTAATTGTTTTTTCTGTTGAAATTTCATCTGATTTTATTGCCTTAAAATTTTCTATTTTTGTTTTTAACCACGGTCCAAAATAAATTCCACCCAAAGAACCAAAAATCAGCCCAATAATAGCTGAAATTAAAATTGTGATTATAAATAATTTTGTAAAATTATTTTTTTTCATTTTTTAATATGTCAATTCAACGGTTCTTCTTATGTCGCCATAAAACCCGTCTGAAGTAATTGTCCTATTAAACGGAGACGGACCATCTTCTCCTGTCGCCTCAAAATAAATGTCTGCCGAAAGATGAACATGCCCACAATTAACCCCCTCCTCCGGCCATCTGTCAGCATACATTTGACATTCAGCTCCAGAATCTGCGGCATAATAGGTAATTAAAGTTTTTGAAATGTCGCGCGAAAGTTTTGTTTCTCCAATCGCCAATTTCGAAAGACCAAAAGCAATACTCATTAAAGCGGCGATAACAAGCACGGTGATTAATAACGATGAGCCTTTTTTATTGTTCTGTTTCATAAATTTAAAAATCAAGAAGTCGCTGACAAAGCGTAACCTGAGTATTTATTTCAATTGCTTCTTCTGTTTGCTCACCCAATCCCTTCAATTTCATGGTAATGGTTACTCTCGGCTGAGTGTCATCATCCTCAACAACACCTAAAATATAAAAACTTCCGGTTATGCTAATATCGTCAGAATTCATCGCTATCCCGTTTCGTGTAAAATTTCCGCCTTCAAAGGCGTAAATAACGCTACTTTCGTCAGAAGAACGGGTCATATTTAAACTGCTTGAAATCCCATCAGTAGTATTATTAATTATACTCATTCTAGTTTCTTTGGCGATAAAATCCACTATAAATTTAGCATTTTCTTGAATATTTTGTATTGAAATCACTCTTTTTTGCGCTTTTATTGCCATAGAAAAAGAGCCCATAACAATTACAATCACTATTGAAAATATCGCCATAGCAACAATAAATTCTATTAATGTCACGCCTTTTTTCATAATTTTATTCTTCTTTCAACCAATTATAAAGACGACTTTCGGCAATCATATTCAAATTTCTGCTTTTTTCCTTCCAAGAAACCTCTACAACGACCTTAAATTGATTATCATCAATATTTGAAATCGTTACTTTTCTGTAAAATTTTGTAAGGGCCCCGCTATACCTATAAAATCCATTAGCGTCTATTCTCAACGGCACATAACTGTATGCCAAAAGCGACGCAGAATTATACTGAACCCTATAATCTCCCGCGCTTATTCCGTCGCGCCAATCAGCGGTTGTTCTTTTATAATCCAACCAATTATTGTCCCTAATACTTCTGACAATTTCCAGTCCCTCTTGGGCAAGACCAAAGGCCGTAGTTTTTGATCCATTGGCCACAATGCCGGAAATACTAAAAGAAATTAAAGAAATAATAGAAATCAACGCAACTGTAATTATTGCTATGGCCACAATGACTTCCATTAATGTAAATCCTTTTTTCATTCTATGTTTATTTCTCCTGTTTTTGTTATGGTTATTGTTTTACAGTTTCTTTTTTGAGTGCAGGTTGTCCCAACCTTTCTAATTTTAATCACCGCAGAAGTTATCCCTGAATTATTGTTGATGGTGACAAACCCGTCAGGAACAGAAAACACAATATTCAAAAAATTTCCCAGCACCGGAGACAAAGAATAAATCTCCACATTAGAATCTATGGTAATTGTTTCTATGGACAAATCCGACGGTGGTTCTTGGTAGGTGTTATTGTTGTTTCTGTCGCCAAAATTTATATAATTATTTTTTTTGCTTGTGTCAAAATTGATTCCGTAAGAATAACAGGGCGAGGAAAAACAAGGACCGGTTCCGGATCCAAATATTTTACCTGCCAATGCCATGTCCTGCACAGTGCGAAAATTTTGAGCAATTTCCTGTGCCGTGCGTTGAACAAGGTACGCTTTCTCGTTGTTGCGCCAATTAACCACCAAAATAGTAGACAACAGACCGACGATAAAAATCACAACCAATACTTCTGTTAGTGTAAACGCCTTTTTCATAATAAATTTAAATACCAATTTAATAAAACATTTCCCCAAAATATAGAAATTGCTGTGCCTAAAACCAAAAACGGACCAAAAGGAATTTCTGATTTCATTTTCTTCTTTTTAAGAGCCATCAAAACCAAAGAAACAATTGCTCCGATTAAAAATGCCAGAATCAAACCAACAATTGTCATCGGCATTCCTAAAATCAACCCCATCAAAACTCCGATTAAAATATCCCCCTTGCCCATCCATTTTTCTTTGGAAATTAAAACCAAGATCAGAAAAAATCCCCCGGCAAGCAATCCGGCAATAATCGACGAAACAAAAATCTGAAAATTGTTTGTAAAAATCCAAATAAAAATATTAAACAAAAAGGCAAGAATTATCGCAGGATAAATTATTTTCTCTGCAACCAAATAATGTTTTAAATCATAAACAAAAATAATAATTAAAAAACAAAATATGAGAAACAAAAAGCAGACATAAACCGTATAAGGAAACCGCCAAACTTGTCCGAAAAAAATAAAAATCAGCAAAAATATCACGCCCGTAAATAATTCTACCAATGGATACTGCCAAGATATTTTTTTCTTACATCCCCTACACCTACCAAGCTGAATTATAAAACTCATAAGCGGTATGAGTTCATACCAATTCAGTTTTTTCTGGCAAAAATTACAATGCGAGCGTTTTCTAAATATTGTTTCATTGGTTTTAAGACGAAAAATTACGACATTTAAAAAACTGCCGATTATCATTCCCAAAACAAAAATTAATAAATAAAATAATAACATAAACATTCAAAAATCAGCTTAACACTCTGCTCTCTCCAACTCTAAAAAGTTGGAGAGAATCTGATTGCCAAGCTGAAAACCAGAACTACGGACCAACACAGTAAGCCGGATCAGTACAGGTACAACCATTAGATGTCGCGTCTGTATCGTTATCCAACAAATCGCTACTACCATTTTCAAGTGTTGCTTTTAATGTGTAATCTGTTTTTGCCGGGGCTCCATAAGCATAAAAATAAGTGGTGTCTACTGTTGGATCTGCTGGAACTGATGGCAAAAACCCCGCGGTCACAAGCGTGCCAATGGCGGTTGTAAAAGTGGCAGAAGTACATGTTGCTGAAACTGGATATCCGCCTTGTTCGCTGGAATACATTTCAAGCGCCAATGCAATTTGTCTTAAATCGCTAACCCTGCGTGCGTCTCTTGCGTTTCGTCTTGCCGTGTTTAGAGAAACCAAAATTACAGTTGCCAAAATACCAATAATAGCAATAACGACTAAAAGTTCTATTAAAGTAAAGCCTTTTGTTTTTTTCATAAATTGTTTTTACTTTTTTGCGACCTTTTTAAATTTTTATTATCTACAATAAACTACATTCCCGACGTAGCGCTATACATCGGCATTAAAATCGCAGCAACTAGAAATCCCACTCCTCCACCCAAAAACAAAATCATTATTGGCTCAATAAGCTGTGTCATATTCCCCACCATTCTATCAACATCCTGCTGATAAAACGAGGCAACTTTATCCAAAATATTGTCAATTTGTGCTGTTTTCTCTCCCACACCCACCATTTGCGTAACCAGTGCAGAAATTTCTTTAGGGTGATTTTTAAACGCCCCACTAATTGTCTCTCCAACCCTAACTTTCTCTCTCGCTTCCAAAATTATTTCTTCGTAAACTTTGTTGCCAACAACAGTTGCCGTAATATCCATTGCTTCCAGAATTGAGATTCCGCCCTTCAAAAGAGTTTTTAAATTTTCTGCAAACCGCGCCAAATATATTTTTTTAAATAATTCATTAAAAATCGGTATTTTAAGTTTTAATGAATCAAAAAATAACTTTCCTTTTGGCGTTGCGTGCATTTTTTTAAACCCTATTACCAAACCAATAATAATTATCCCAATTAACCAAAAAAAGTTTCTTAAAAAATCACTAAAAGCAATCAAAATTTTTGTGGTAAACGGCAATTTAGCCCCCATTTCTTGCAATACGGATATCATTTGCGGAATCACAAATATCAACATCCCCGCCCCAACAACTATAAAAAGCGAAAAAATAACTATTGGATAGGTAAACGCACTTTTTATTTTACTAGTTAGGTTATAATCTCTTTCGGCATGGTCAGCTAAATATTTCAAAACATCTTGTAATGCTCCAGTTTCTTCTCCGGCCCTAACAACATTAACATAAAATGGCGCAAAAATTTTGGGATGTTTTCCCATCGCCGAAGATAATGATTCTCCGCCACGAATATCATTTCCGACATCAAACAAGGCTTCTTTAAAAACCGAATTTTTAACCTGTTCGGCCAAAATTCTTAAAGAATCAACAGGGGAAACTTGTGCTTCAAACAAAACTGCCAATTGCCGGTAAAAAAGCGTAATTTCTTTGATTTTTACTTTTTGAAAAAGCTTGATTTGTCGGGAAAAAATAGATTTTTTTATTGTTTCTTCCAAAAAAATCACCGTTAAATTACGATCATGAAGAATATCTATCGCTGATTCTTTGTTTCCAGCTTCAATCATTCCTGTCTGAATTTCGCCATTTTGTGTTTTTGCCTGATAATTAAATTGCATATTATCTCCCTAGCAATAATTTTAAATCCGATTTATCCAAAGAATAGGCCTCAGCACTTTCCATAGAAATCAATCCCCTGTGAACTAGATTAGCCAATGACCTATTTAAAGAAATCATGTTGTCGTCACTACTGGTTTCGATTACCAAATCTAACTGATAAATTTTGTCTTCCCTGATTAAGCTTCTCACGGCTGGAGTTGCTAGCATTAATTCAAAAGCAGGAATTCTGCCCCCTCCTGGCATGGGAATCAATCTTTGTGAAAATACGCCCAAAAGCGATGATGCCAATTGCGCCCTAATTTGATTTTTTGAACCCATGGGGAAACTATCAATAATTCTATCAATTGTCTGTGCAGCACTGTTGGTATGTAATGTTGCAAACACCAAATGCCCGGTTTCGGCCGCAGTTATTGCTGTTGCGATTGTTTCCAGGTCTCTCATTTCGCCAACCATAATTATGTCAGGGTCTTGTCTTAAAACAGACCGCAATGCCCTTCTGAAACTTAATGTATCTTTTCCAACTTCACGCTGGTCAATAAGGCATTTGTCCTGATCAAACATATATTCGATAGGATCTTCAATCGTAATAATATGTTTTGTGTAATTATGATTAATCAAATCAATCAAGGCAGCTAAAGTCGTGCTTTTGCCCTGTCCAGACGGTCCTGTAACCAAAAAAAATCCTTGCGCCGGTTTAACAAATGTTTCCAAAATTTCCGGTAAATTTAATTCCTTCAATGTTCTTATTTTCGGCGGAAAAACTCTTAATGCCGCAGAAAAAAAACCTCTTTGGCGGAAAACATTAACCCTAAACCTAACTTTATCTTTATAATTATAGGAAAAATCAATTTCTTTTTTTAATAAAAATTCTTCTTTGTGCTCCGACGGAATAAGAGCGCTAACTAATCCCTCGGCAGTCTCGGCAGTAATAATCTGGTATTTGTTTAATGGAACTAATCTGCCATCAATTCTTAGCGTTGGATATCGTCCCACAGAAATATGGATATCCGAAGCATTATGTTTGGCCGCTGCTTCCAATAATTCGTCCAATTGTATTTGATAGTCTTTCATAAATTATTTTTATCCCTCAACTTCATTGCGCACCTCTTCCAACCCAACCATTCCTCTTAATGCTTTTAAAATCCCGTCTTGAATCATTGAAGTAGCCCCTTGCCTTCTTGCTTCTTCCTTAATTTTTGATTCTGAAGGATCTTTAAGAATAATTTCTTCGAGCTCTGAAGTCATTTCTACAATTTCAAAAACACCAATGCGCCCCTTTGTTCCCTTGGGACAATTTTTAGAAATTTGCGGCTCATACAAGACATACGGTTTTTTAATATTATGTTGTTCTAAAATACTAGGATTTAATTCTTTAAGATTAGTTTCAATTAATTTAAGAATTTCTTCAGATGGTTTTATTTCTTTTTTGCTTTCTGGACAAAGTCGCTGCACTAATCGTTGAGCAATCGCCAAAATTAAGGTTGAAGGGATTAAATATTTATCTACGCCCATATCAATAAGACGCGGAACAACACCAATTGCGTCATTGGTGTGCAGTGTTGCCAAAACCAAATGTCCGGTTAAGGCCGCATGCACAGCAAGCATTGCTGTTTCGCTATCGCGAATTTCTCCCACCATGATTTTATCCGGATCCTGACGCAAAATAGAACGCAAACCATTAGCAAAAGTGTAGCCAATCTCTGGTCTAACTTGCGACTGACTTACGCCATCAATATAATATTCAACTGGGTCTTCTAGGCTAATAATGTTTACTCCTTCCTGATTTAAAATATGCAAAATACTGTAAAGGGTTGTTGTTTTTCCCGAGCCAGTCGGACCAGTAACCAAAATCATTCCATTCGGTCTTTTAATTGCTTCGTTTAAAACATCAAGATTTCGTCCTTCCAGGCCTAAATCAGACAAACTTTTTAAACCAACAGTTGGGTCCAAAATTCTCATCACAACCTTTTCTCCGGAATAAGTAGGAAGAGTAGAAACACGAAAATCAATTTTTTTCCCATCAATTTCTGTAAAAAATCTTCCGTCCTGCGGTTTTCTGGTTTCGTCTATTTTCAAATTAGAAAGAATTTTTATTCTGGAAATAATTGCCGGATGGATACGTAAGGGCAAAGTTAAATTAATATGCAAAACACCATCAACTCTGTAGCGAACCCGAGTTGATTTTTCCCCAGGCTCAATATGAATATCTGACGCTCTCTGCTCAAGCGCATGTTTAATAATTAGCGCCACTACTTTAGAAATCGGCGCTTCTTCTGCTATTTTTTCAATTTGCTCTTTGTCGGTTGTGGGGGTTTTTTGTTTTTCCTGATCTATTTCTTGCTTTAGCTGGCTAAGGGCTTCGGTTACCTCTCCTTTTAAATTTGAATATTCTTTAAGAACGTTTTTGAAACCAGAAATCCCAATTATAAAAATTTTGGGCGTTAAATTATTTCTGTGGGCAATAAATTTTAACGCTTCCTTGGCATTTACATCGCTGGGATTTAACATGCCCGCTTCCAACACTTTCTTTTGAGCGTCTAACGCCAATGGAACAAAACGATAATGCTGAACCGCATCAAGCGAAATTAATTTTGATGCTGCTGGATCGATTTTAAAATCCGACAAATCTTTATATGGTATTTTCAAAAACTGGCTTTTCAGCGCATACAATTCATCTTCCTTGATTAGCCCTTTTTCTAAAATCAGTTCTTCAACGTCTTTATTCTTTTCTTCTGCCTCCTTATTTAAATTGCCTAAAGATATTTCTTTAGGTAATTTTTTTTCTACTAAAAAATCTAAAAAACTTTTTTGTTTTGGCATTTTTCTTTTTTGTTAATAAGGAGTAAATGGATTTAATCTACCGGTTTCTCCTTTTTTAACCGGCAAATCACCATGCAATTTTAAAAATGGTAAAATCGTTTGATTGAAAAAATCTATATTTAAATCAACTTTCTTTAATTTTTCTTCCAATACAATTGAACTCAACTGTTGTTTGGTGTATTGTGCGCCATTGTCTACGTTTTCTGTCGACAATAAATCGTTTTCCCCAATCACAATTTCATTTTTCCCTCCCTTGCTCCAAACCATAAAATATAAAACAATCACACCCGCTAGTGCTACCACGCCCAAAATAATCAATAATGTCTGCTGCCTTTTTTTCTCTTCTAGTGATGTTCTCATCGCCATAATAAGTTTTAATTAATTTGATAATAAGTTTTTAAAATCACATTAAAATCAAAATTTGCTACCATTCCTTCTTTTATCTGCGCGTTAAAATCTATTGAATCAATGTCTATTAAGCGCAAGTTGTTTTCAACGGTCTCAAGAAAGCTTTTGAACGATTCATAACTTCCGCTTAATTTCAAATTGATATTTGCGGTTCCGTAATCTGATGTTTTCCCCTCTTCTTTTTTCTCTTCAACAATGGCAATGTTACTTAAAACAATCCCACTGTTATTGGCGATTGTTTCCAATTGAACGATTAAATTCGGCTCATCTTGATTGTCGGGCAAAATAAAATCTAGTTGTTTAAAAACGCCTTCATTGCCAGTGTATTTTTCCGCTAATTTTTTTACGGTTTGGATAAATTCGCTTTTTTCGTCAAATAAATTTTGCTGGACGTTTATGTCTTTATTTATATTCAAAACATTTTGAACCATGGGAATATCCAAAAAAATAATAACACCGACAAAACCCAGCACTAAAATTGCAATAATTATATTTTTAATCATTTTTTTCAGTTTTTGGAATTAAAACAGTTAAAATATCTTTTTTGAAAATTATCGAAAAACCAAACTCAATTCCCCCTGCCTCGCTTAAGCTTGTATCTCTTAAGCTAATTTTTTCCACGGAAGAATCTTCTTTAAACCCGACCATTTGTTTTGCCAGAGCAGTATAAGTTCTGGCATGGCCATTTAAATCAACCTCCAATTTTTCATTTAAAAATGAGGATTTAAAATCCGAAAAATAAACTTCTGGCACTGTTAATTCTTGTATTTTGGTAAACAATTTTGACCAATAAAAATGATTTCTGAATAATCCCTCTACAATGTTTAATTTTTTGTCTGCATAATATATCGCCAGTTCTTCATTGCTGTTTCTCTTTGCGTCAAGATTCACAATATTTTGTTTTACTTCGTCTAATTTGCCCTGAATTTTATTTTTATACAACAAAAGCCCGCCGAAAACCAGCAAGCTTAAAATCAACAACCCTAAAACAATTCCTCCTGTTTTAGAAAAAATATCTCTAAAATCTGCCTTTTTGCCCTTATATTCTTTTGGAATTAAGTTTATTTCTTCCATTTTCAGTTTTCACGCATGGCCGCACCCACTGCCACAGAAAATTGCGGTCCAATTTCTTTTAATGTTTTTTCCAATTTTGCGGGATAAACAATTTTTGCCCACGGGTCTGCAATCGATGTTTTTATTTTTAATCTTTGTTCAATATATTCTTTCAGTCCCCCCATCTGTGCTGATCCGCCGTTCAAAATCAGTTTTTCTATTTTTCGTCCTGTTTTTGATTGATATTCATTTATCATTCTTTCGCTTTCATTTGCAATTTCATCAATTAAAGTGAGTAATGCCAATTGAATATCTTTTTTTTCTTCTCCGTTTTTTGATTCCGGATTATCAATTCCGTGAATTAATTTAAAATCTTCCGCTCTTTTAAACGCCACCCCTAAACTTGATGCTAAAATTCTTGTCATTTCCGCTCCAGCAATATCAAGACCATGACTCATTTGTATTGCACCTTTATCCACTATGGTTAACGAGGTTGTTCTTGCGCCAATATCCAAAATACAAGCCGAACTAGAATCTCCGCTCATCAATGACCGAGCAAAACTAAAACTTTCTAGCTCCAGCGCAGTAATTTTCAAATTAAGCGCATCAGCAATTCTGATATATTTATTTATCGTTTCTTTCGGCACCGCGATAAGTAATATTCTTTTTCCTTGTTTTCCGTTTTCGATGATTTTCCAATCAAGCTCCACTTCCGCAGACGGAATGGGAACATATTTTCTTGCTTCAAATTCAACCGCCCGAGTCAATTCTTTTTCTGTCATTGCAGGCATTTCAATTACGCTGGTAAAACTAGAAAATACAGGAATAGCCATAATCGCACTTTTTGTGTCTACGTTTGCTCTATCTATTGCTAATTTTACCATTTCGCGCGTTATTGCTTCAATTGTTTTTAAAGATGTGGACTGAAATGATTCATTCAATCTTTCCACATATCCAACAGTGGAAATTTCCCCGTAAGTTTCCAATTTAAACTTATCTCCTTCTTTTTTTAATTGTACCACTTTTATAGAAGAAGTTCCAATATCAATTCCTAATGATGATTTAGGTTTATTTCCAAACAATGCCATATATAAATTATATCACAAAATAAACTTGTCAAAAATTATTCCGGACGAATTTCTTTCCATGTCGGCGGAGGATAATTGGCGTTTATTGTTCTGGTCTTGGAACAAGTAAGGGAATCAGAATCAGTAACTTGTAATGTAATATTTTTGTTTCCTATAGTTGTAAATTTAACGGGTAAAGGAATTTCAAGCAACGAAGGACTCGGCGTTCCGCCTGTAAATGTCCAACTAAAACTATCGTCGGTTGCTGTTGAACAAGGACTGCCGGTAGAAATATCATCATAACAAGTTGAAGTGTCTGTAAATTGTACATCTTCATTAACATTCGGTCTTGTGGGCGTGTTTGTAAAACTAACTTTCGGATAATGATGATCGGGAGTAGTGAATGAAGAACCACTTGTCCAGTTAGAAGATGCATCATATTCATCTATTACTTTTACTCTCCAATAATATCTGGTATCGAATTCCAAATAACCAGAAGTTGGAATTGTGGATAATATTGCTGTTTGATTGTTAGAACTCGGACTCGGATAATCAACATTAATTGTTCTGTCAATTACCGGAGAAGAAAAATTGCTGTTATTGTCAACCTGAAATAAAAACTGCGATTCGTCATCATCATCCGAATCTGAATATGTCCAGGCAAAACTGTAATACGGAGCAGTAAGACATTGGTCAGATGAAGTTACTGTTAAATTTGTAGCCGTAGGAGCATTATTCGTAACCGTAATTGTTATTTTCGCTTGGACCGGAGTTGCACTGTCTCTTTCCACAATTACTTTTGCATAATAGGTATCAGGATCAGAATAAATGGAATTACACATACTTGCTAGTGTTGAATAAGGATTTGTACTCGTACCATCTATTTTAAAAGAATACGGCGTAATGATATTTGTTCCCGAATCACTACGATTACAATAAAAAGTATAATTAATTGTTCCGATAGCCGAACCCGAAACTGTTGTTGTAAATACTACTCCGGTTAAAGGAGCTGATCCAGAAGTTTTGTTGGCGCTAAAAATTATTGATAATGTTGGCTCACCAACATTCACTGTCACGCTGTCAGAATCAGTTCCTCCTACTCCATTAGAACAAGTAATGGTATAAGTTTTATCAGTAGTAAGATTGGCTGTTGTTTCAGTTGTGGTTCCAGAAGCAGTTTT
>Ga0265297_10004925_pt1 | contig 21064 bp, 33 predicted proteins | sample Munlanlwell13791_FD_192502 | JGI IMG/M metagenome (GOLD analysis project Ga0265297, IMG submission 192502) | Leachate microbial communities from a municipal landfill in Southern Ontario, Canada - Leachate well 137-91 | ecosystem: Engineered > Solid waste > Landfill > Unclassified | place...
TTTCCGGCCTGTACGCTTTGATATTGTAATACATATCCCTAACCATTGCAACTTCTTCTACGCAACAGTGAGAAAAACCGTCTTTTTCGTACTCCCGGGCGCGTCCCGATCCAATGAGTTTGACCGGGATGTTTTCGTGGTTGATGTAGTTTCTGATGACTTCAGCGCCGCGCCATAACAGAAACGGAGTGATAGTATAGACAAAAACGGTTTTCTCTTCGAGCGCCAGGCCGACAGCCATGGCCAACATGCTGTGTTCCGCGGCGCCGCAGTTGATGACGCGATCAGGAAAGTCTTTGCGATGCTGGTCGAATATGCCATACCCGACATCTCCGAGCAGTAACCATGTGTCTTTATTCTGTTTCATGTGAAACATAAGCTCGTGAGCAAAACTATTCCGCATAAAACCTCCTCAAATCGTCGTGCTGTTCTTTTGTCAGTTTCGCATAATGGCCGGCAACTCCCTCCAGATACGGTATTGGCTCAGGTCGATAAACAATAACCTGCCCGGGTGCCTTTTTTATAAACGAGCGTATTCTGTCCTCAAGGTCGGTGATTGAGAGATTATCGTATGCTGAATATCCGTTGGCAATAATCCAGAGTTGAATGTTTGGGACGGGAAGATCGGCCATCATGCGAAGTGCTTCCCACATACTACCCTCGGACCACTCGCCGTCGCTGGTCACGCAATACACGGTTCTCTCCGGCCGCGATAATGCCAAACCCAGCGATATGGGAAATCCCATTCCGAGAGAACCGGTACTGCAATGAACGTCTCCGCCACGATCCGGGTGCGTCTTGAAATCCTTCGGGACGTCGAGGCCGAGGTCTTCAAGAATTACCCTAAGCGCTAAGTAGCAATGGCCTGCAGAGAGCACAACCTTATCGTCAGGACGCTTGCTCATGTAGATATCCCGCAGCGGCTCGACGGTATTAAGGCACGAGCTGACGTGGGCGAGCTGGTTCTCAAAACTGTGCTTGATGATTTGTCGTTTGTAAAAGTTTGCTGTTTTCATTATGTTCCCTCTTTTTCTGTATGACGATATTGCTTCTGTTCTAATTTAGGATGAAGTTCTCCCTGTTTGTCTTTGTAAACAACCATTTCCAACTCAAGATAATCAATAAGAGATCTCAATACTTCTTTTATTGGAATTCTCTTTTTTACTGGATACATGAAAAACATGGAATTTGTCTCACCCTGAATTTCTTTCATGGCGTTTTCTCTTGCCATTCTTAATATTTTTAGTACGATGTTCATTTCTTGGGTTAGATTTCTCCCCTCTACTACTTCTTTGACCCTGCTGTTAAAAAGTTCTTTGACTCTGCTGTTAAAAAGTTCTTTGACCTGATGCTTAGTTAAATCAATTATTGCTGCTTCCATAAATTCTGGTAGCAACCATTGCCGTAATTTATTTCTTAACCATTTCATTTCATTTTCCCTCCAATTCCAAAATTTCTCTGACCGTTTTTTGCAGTCCCTCGTAGATGTCATACTTCGGTTTCCAACCCAACGCCTTCAGTTTTGAATTGTCAACCTGCCAGCAATCCGTGTCGTGCTCGTGGAATTTCTTTTCGTGCAAAACAACACCGATATGATTTATCCCCATCGATACGCCCACCAGTTGTGCCATCCTCAAGTTGTCTACTTCCTCTCCAGACGAAACGTTGAATATTGCCCCTTCTGGAGATCCCTGTAAATCAAATGTTTGTATTACGTGGAACATGGCTGATATGAAATCTTCGACGTGTATCCAATCGTGGCATCCTGGGTACACGTCGACCGGTCTGGCTTCCTTGATTTTGCGTATAGCGGTTGGGATTAGTTTCTCTGGACGTTCGTGCTTTCCGTAAACCGAAGACGGCCTGAAGATGATTATGGGACGATTAAACTCTCTTGCAAACCCCTGACAAAGAAGAGTGCCGGCGCCCTTCGTCGCTTCGTACATATTCGTCGGGTTGATCATATCAGTCTCTTTCATCGGTCGGTCCATGCGGCCGTACTCAGACGAACTGCCTACGTAAATGAACACGCATTCCCAGTTCAGCGACATGGACAGTGCCCTGTACAGCAACTTCACGTTTGCCTCATACATATCCGCCACGTTGCGGACCTCGCCGGCCAAGAAAAATACAAGATCGTAGTCGCCTTTTTCAGTGAGTTTTTCATACCAATTACGACCGATAAGATCGTACTCAATTCCCGCTGCCTGAAGATGTTCCTGTAAATGTTTCCCGATGAAACCAGATCCCCCTAAGATTAACGCCCTCACGTTATACCTCCTTGTTTTCAGCTTTCAGTAATGAAATATAGTGAATTATTTTATCGCAATCCGATTCATTCACACCTTTTGTGACCATCCGATAGGCATACTTGATGGTATCAGTCAGCGCCTTTACCCCAAACGCGGATAGCGATCCATGTGGTTTTGCTGATCGAAACAGGTCGATAGGCTCAACTTCCCCAGTTTTGTAGTGCTGGCTTCCTTGATTTTTTAACTCATCCCAAACTTTTTTATCCATTTTGAGTGACCTCTATAAAATTTGTCAACCGTCGCTGAAATTCAATCTCAGCCTCTTCGTACGCAGCGCGCATCTTCTCGCTGTCAATTGTTGAGCGCGCAATGGCTGCTTCTTCAACTTCCCAACAGATACCGCCGCAATCCCAGAATTCATGTTGCTGGTAATCGTTTTTTGTATAAGTGTTACTTCCAACTATGATTACTGGGCACCCGCATAATCTAGATAATTCAGTTATGGCAGTGGCATCATCAAGCGAAAACAACATCTCCGTTCTGTTCAGTTTTTCGGCCAATCTTTTTTGTCCGCCCTCGCCTTTAAAACCTTCCTTTTCTCCTAGTAATGGATAGCAAGACAGCCTTGAATCAAGCGGCTGTTGGCCCTTACCCCTATAGACACACCGCCCGTCTCTTTTCAGTTTCATGTCGTAAAAAACAGATAAATCTATTGTCGGGGTAAGAAGGACTTGCGAATTCGGCAAGCATAGTTTTGTGTTGAATAACCGTGAATATGTGTAGCATATCCCGTCGGTCGGCATCTCTTTTGGGCCTCCACACTGCCCTGGCAGGTTTAATAAATAATGCACAACTGTTTTTGAAACAAATGGGTTTGAAAAAAGTATTTCCGGAAGGATGGCGATTGAATCTGGATTGTCGTTTTTCCAGATCGGAACTTTATCCCACGCTGAGTTCTGAATTTCAGTGTTCAAGTAAACTTGCTCTCCACGACGTTGAAGCTCCACTGCGAGACGGTGGAGGCACACAATCCCACCAGAACTGCGGTCAAACGCGGGAGAAAATACGACGTACGGTTTCATTTTATACTCCTATACAAAGTGATGGCTGAAATGGCTTGGTTAGTTTTGCTCCTTTTTTATCATTATCTTCGGCCCAAAGAGGTTGTAAATTATTAAGAGAAAAGCACTTTTTAAAATCAATATCTTCCGGTGTTTCATAGTTGAATACAGACCGTGGTATCTTATGATCAATGTGCCACTTGCCGTAATTATCCCACGTCATTCCGGGTTGAAATTGTTTTTCCAAGTGGAGCCTTAGATCAGCAATGGTATACCCAACCAACGCTTCCCAGTGACGACCTGCCTTGTTTCCCTTGAGAGATAAATTTATTATACGGCTAATATTTGAACATAATCGTCCTTTTGCGGTACTCCTCTCTTTGTTATTGCACCTAATTGCTGCTGCTCTATATTTTTCTGGGTTATTTTTTCTCCATCTTCTGCTGTTTTCTCTTGCCCTATCCTTATGTTCTAAATACCAAATTCTGCATCTTTCCTTTTGTTCTTCTTGATGCCTAGCTCTATAAGAACGGTGTAATGCTTTTGCTTTCTCTGGGAACTTTACATCGTGTTCTTTTCTTCGAGTCTTGTCGCATTCTTTGCATGTTGACCTCATTCCGTCTTTATGTGTATCGTGCCTGTAAAAATAATCAAGAGAACTTTCTTTTAACTCACCGCATCTTATACATTTCTTACTTTTCACTTTTCCTCCAAATAAAAAAGTGCCGTACATGGTGCGATGACCAGTCGGCCTGAAGGCCAAGAAGTCCCACGTACAGCACTTAATTTATCTTGAGTTGTTTTGGTCATCGCAAAAGCACAATACCAAGTTTATGATTCGTTGTCAACGTCTTCTTCGTTACTTTCTTCATCAATAGGTATTGGTTCATGAGGGGTCAACATATTCCCAAACCTCTTCATGTCCATTCCTGATTTCTTCACTTTCTCTGTATCTCCGAGCCCTGCTATGCAGAAGAAGAAACCAGCCCCGCCCTCACCGCCCTTATCTTTAGACCGCAGGCGCGCTTCGAGTTCTTTCGTTTCCACCTTAAGAAGTTCCTTGATTATGACAACCTTCAAAGCGTCCGACTTTTTTGCCATCTCCAAGATCTTCTTCCTGCCACCGAGTTTTTCCATGACCCAAGTCAGGTCGTCTTTTAACTTTTTCTCTTTCTTTGTCAGGACCTCATCTTCAACCTCAGAGTCTTCCGGGATAACCTCTGGGGCGGCTTCTGTCTCTCCAGTAAGTTCTCGTTTTTCTTCTTCCGCCGCCGCTTTTTCAGCTTCAGTCATCAAGTATTGTTCTTGTTTCGCCTCCCGCGCCTTGGCCATCGCATCGAGTTTTTTCTGAGAAACCTCTTTCTTTTTCCTGACAAGATGTTTGAACACCTTACGTTTCTTCGGCGGAACGCGGTTCATTGCGAACTTATCAAGAATATCTGAGCCCTTTGCCGGTAGACCTGGTTTATTTCCTGACATGCTTTCTCCGTTCTTCTTCCTGTTTTTGAGTTCATTTCATAAAACAAATCCAGTGCGTTTTTGATTGCCTTCCTGATGGATGCCCAAATAACGGTTTGTGGTCTGTAAGGGCTAATATTTCTCGTGTTTTTATTTGATCTTCGTTCCACTTAAAAATCAAAACTCCATCTTTTTGCAAAACCCGAAAGCATTCGCTAAATCCGGACTTGATATCATCCTTCCATGTTTTCCCCAACCCTCCATATTTTTTAAACATCCAGCTATTTTCCCCAACGTTTTTAAGGTGTGGAGGGTCAAAAACTACTAATTTAAAAGTGTTGTCTGGAAACGGTATTTTTCTAAAATCAATATTCATGTCTGGTTTGATTTTTAACTCGCGCCCATCATATAAAACGTGTTCTTCGTTTCTAATATCTCCAAAAACAACGTCTGGATTCTCACGGTCAAACCAAAACATTCTGCTCCCACAGCAAGGATCAAGTATTTTTTTACCGTTTGCCATATTCTCTCCTCGCTAAAACTGCCAAATCTTGTTTTTCTGCCTCAAAAACCACTTCCCATTGCTTGTCTTTCTTCACTTCATTTTCATACCAGTAGTGAAGTTCAGGAAGAAGTTTATGGCCGACAACATCGTGTAGGCAGAGATAACCACCTATGGCGATCTTGTGTTTTACGATACCATACCCTATCTTCATCGATACCAAAAAGTCAAGATCAAGCAGGCAGTAGTGAATCTTTTGTATCATCCAGCAACAACCTTCGTGAATCAGCCCTTTCACAAGTCGAACGTTGTAAAGCCCCTGGCGGTTTAATTCTGAACACTGATGGTAATATGAAAGTCCATCGGTTCCGTATTTTTGGTAATGCGCGTCCATGCAGGTACTTTCTGGGGATGAGGCAGAAAAACCGAGTTGCTTTGGGTGCCCCTCAAAGGTATCGAATCCGTAAACCATGCCACGGCCTTTCCATAACTTACCAAGAGCCTCGACTCCGCCGCCGTATGCAATCCCCATTTCTACTCCGACAAGTAACTCTCCGGGGAATTCATCGAGAAGTTCTGTTTGGATAACGCGGAGCATTTTGTCGGCTCCGTTCTGTGAATTTAATTCGATCATGCTTTCCTCCACGGTAATTCATTGTGTTCTTTTCCGTCCAAAAGGCGACAGGCTTTGTTGCGGCCAACGCGGTACATCGAGCAGGCCCTTGGCCTATATTCCTCAGTAATAAAACCATTGGTGTCTAATGAATGTTGTGTTTTAGCGTATTTAACCCAACTACCATCTTTGATTAAAACGCTCATAGGTATCCATTCACCACACTGCTTAAAAAAGAAATCCACACCGTAAAACGCACATTGCTCCCGGTCTTTTCTGAATATATCAGGATGTGAAGGTCTTGCCCCAGTACCAGTTTCCCCACCTGAAAGGAGGCCATCGATAAGCGTCAATCCATCTCCGTAAACGATAGCCCCTAGTGCCGGTTCGTGGCTGATAAACTTTTTACTGGGAATTGAAATAAAGGAATCTTTGTTATCGTCCCATTCAGATTGGTTGCAGACGGTGAGGCCAAAGTAAAAGCCGTCACGAATTTCAACGGTCCGCATTGCTTCTTTTTCCATCCAGTTGAAAAACCTGACCGCCTGTTGAGGCCGCTTGGTTAGGATTAAATATTTATTATCCGTCCTTCCGACGGCATGAATTAATGTAGCCAATATGAAGTCGAAAGAAACAGCCTCATGAAACAAATCATTCCAGATAGCAAACACCTTCGGCTTGCGCGTGTTGAATCGCTTGAGGCGGTCGGGATGAACCATGATATCACCATTAAATCGTCCTTTATCATCTGTGAAAATTCCACTTTCATGTCCCGGTTCTCCCTCTCGGTAAAACCTGTGCGCCTGTCCTGCGCTCCAACAATGATCACAGCCCGGCGAACAGGGCGTACAACCGTCAACTAAAGTGATTCCTTCATCCCAATATCTGCCTTTTGATATATCGATCATACCCCTCACCCTCCATACCCTAAATTTGATTGTCTGTGATTTGTATCATAAACCATGTCCGAAAACTTCTGGTACTTTCCGGAAAAAACAGTCTTGATTGTAGCAGTTGGACCATGGCGCTGCTTCCCAATACTGATTTCAGCAATCCCCTTATCTGGATTATCGTCGCGTTTATCATAAACCTCGTCCCTGTAGATGAATAAGATCAGGTCGGCATCTTGCTCAAGGGCACCACTTTCCCGAAGATCGCTCATAAGCGGCCTTTTATTCGGGCGGGCATCGACACCGCGGTTCAACTGCGAAACTCCAATTACGGCTATGCCAAGCTCACGAGCGATAGATTTTAGCGTCCTGCTAATCTCGGAAACCTCCTGCTCCCGATTTTTACCAGATTTGTCGATGCTCATAATCTGCATATAATCCAGAACCAGCAGTTTGATGTCAAAATCTTTCTTCGCCTTCCGAGCGCGCATCCGTAATTCCATCGGTGTAATCATAGGGGAGTCGTCAAAATATACTTTCGCCTGTGAAATCTCACCGGCAGCAGCCGTCAACTTCGGCCACTCATCAGGGCGAATGAACCCTTTCCGGATCTGCCGAGCTTCAATTTTTGCTTCAGCGGCCAGCATCCTGATCATAATCGAATCGTTTGGCATCTCAATGGAATTTATCAAAGACGATTCGCCCCTGGCACCGGCTTCATGGGCAATATTGACGGCCAGGCAGCTATTGTGGGTGACGATATAATCGTTGGTAATATACAATCCGTTTTGATTTGTTACTGTAATGCACTGAGCATTCTCGTTTCTCAGAAAAGAAATGCTTTCTATGGTTAATCTTGTTTGACGTTGAAACATTGGTATTCTGCTTGTTTTTCTTTCGAGCGTTAAAAACTGGGAAGTGTCCTTGTGCTGAATACAGAGATAGTACGCAAGTTTTGCGGCCTGATCTCCATGTTTGTTTGTATATTTAGGGGTTCTTGGGCTAACAGAACAAACTCCACCCAATGAATTCACTAACTCTTTTACTCCGTCCGATAATTCTTTACTCGTACTACAAAACCGGAGACTGCCTTGTTTTTCAACCCATCCGCCGGTATCCAATAACCCCCGTAGCAACTCTATTCTGTTGTTTTTATTAGATAGTAAGTATTCTTCTGGAATAAATTTTTCATGACTATAGAGACCATAAAGATTTAGTTTTTTTAAACTCTCTCGTATGCCATTCTTTAAAACACCTTGAGTTCCTTTTCGAGTTCTTCCACCCTTAATTACGATTTGATAACTCCTGCCGGCATGCCTTGTCAATTCAAAGTCTTGTAATTTCCCCTTGATTCTGTTAACTATTGCCTCGTCATCCGAGGAAAACGATAACCTGCCGGTTGTTATATTACCATCTCCTAATAATGCTCCCAGTACATACGGATCTATTGGCAATTCTTTATTTGACCCAAATTCACCTTCAGTCGTATCAACCCACAGGCGCTTTTTATTTCTTTTTGCTTTTAATAATTTTATAATATTATCAACATTAATAACTCTTTTCCCCTCCCATTGCCGATGACTTACTTCCCATAAATGCTCTCCGCAACATTCCGTTGTCCGTCCATCAGAAAATTTAACTTCATAGATTTTTTTAATTCCTTGGGGATGGATAGCCATTACAAAAGATTTTCCGTTTTTTGCTGGAGCAAGTTCATCTCCAATTTTGACATCTCCCATTAATTTCCACCCATCAATTGTTTTAATCTTTGCCGATAATGGTTGTGCTTTTCCCATACTCGGCCGCCCGGCAATAATCGTCAGCTCCCCAGCGTGTAAACCACCGGTGATGTTATCCAGGTCCCTGAGACCAGTTGACAATCCAAGTAATCCCTCATTTTTGCTTTGCTCTTCAATCTGGGAGAATGTTGTCTTCACGACATCCCGGGCTGACTTGATAATATTGCTATTTAAAATAGGATTTACCGCAAGTATTGATTTTTGTGCGTTTTCTATCGACGTGTTGATGCTTACCGACGTGTCGTAGGCGATCTCTGAGATCAGATAGGCCCGGGTGATTAACTGCCGACGCAAGGAAACCTCTTTGATCATTCCTGCGTAATGGACAATATTGCCAGCGTATGGGATATCATCCACGAGGCTGGCAATATATGCTTGACCGCCACAGGCATCCAGTTTTCCGGTGTCGTTTAATATTCCACAAAGAGTAATTAAATCAATTGCTTTTGTTTTATAGTTTTTCTCAATAGCGTCGAAGATTGTCTTGTGCGCCTGGATATAGAAGTCGCTGTTTCTAATAATTCCTTCTATGGAATCAATTACTTGGTTATCTAAAAGCATTGAGCCCAGGACGGCTTTCTCAGCTTCTTGGTTGTGTGGTGGTGTTCGTTCAGACATTTGATCTCCCAAAAGAATTACCATTGTTTGTTGAATAATACAGCCGGCAGATCCCCTTATCAAAGTGGTGACACCCCTGTTCCTCGATCCAACACCAGAATTTCAAACAGGACTCTCTGCATTCCGGTGTAATACCCAGGCACTTGCCTTTGGACTGGAGCCATAGTTTCTCGCTTGGGTTCTTGGGCTGTTCAATATGGGACCACTCGTTCGGGTCAGGTCGTTCTAATTTTGTCATTCCGTCCCCTCGCATTTCAAGCAAACACCTGCTTCGTTCAAATCTCCCCGGAAAGTCCTTGTGCCACATTTGAGGCATTTCAGGAAATCCTCTTTTGGGACTCCAATCGCTTTTTTTACCTCAGTCTTAAAATCAGACTCCCACATCCGATTCTTCAACCACCTTTCCGGATCTTTCCATTCCGGTCTAAATTCTCCGTTGGCATTTTTTCTCCAACCTTTTTGAACCATGATCGATGATAAAATTATGTCAACAGAAGGAAGGTCTGATCCTATCTTTTTCCATGCGTCAAACGCTGCTTTTTTTGAACCAGATTTCCTTGGATAAGAATCCCAAAAAGAGAGAAAAGGTATAGTATATTCTTCTATTCTATTCTTCTTCTTCTTCTCTTCTTCTTCAATAGCTGTAGGTACTCTGTAGGCACTCTGTAGTACCTCTGTAGGTGAATCACTTTTTCTTTTAGTCCAATTACTTGATATTTCAATAAATTTTGGTACTCTTATAATTATCGAATCTGGAGTTTCTGTCCACTCAAATCGTCCTTTTCTCCGAAAGTACTCCAAGATTACTCCAAAGTAACTCCGAGATTTTGGAGTATCTACTCCAATATCACTCCAAGTTTGCTCCAAAGTTTTGGAGTTTTTAAGAAAAGGAAGTCTTGTTTTCCTCTTTAAAAAACTCTTACTAAAAGTAATCCACCCATCCTTGTCGGCGTGATTATATTCTTGTCCATACAACTCAAGGATGATGAAAAAAACAGTATATGCAGCGTGTCCGAGTTCGTCCATCGCATCAGAAATATCTGGATCATCGTGTGACCCAGTTGAATGCTTAAACCACTCCATAATAACCCTCACCAGAACGTCTCGTCAGATGGCGAGGATTAGATTTCTTTCATTAATTCTTCCCAGGATAAACCAAGAAACTTCTCAATAATCCCCTGTTGAATTTCAGATGGCGCCATTACCAACGAAACAATGTTTGATACTGTTGATTCGTGGATGCCGGTTGCCTTTGCAAACCTACGCTGTGAATCAAATTGCTTAACGATTTCGACTTTAAGACGATTCATGGGAAACTCCTTTATTTAAGATGGCGTGATCTAATCATAAACTTTGTGGCGTGTCAAGTATTATTTTCATAAAAATTTTTGGGAAATTTTGGCAGGTCGATTGCATAGGGGGATGGGATACATGAGGCTCATACCCCCTGCGATCTCAAGAAAAAAGGTCTGGTGGGGGTCAAAAGATAAGCATTCTTTTTCGGGTTTTTGATCCAAAATGATCTCATCCAGTAGCCTTTTGGATGCTGAAATATAAATATGCAATTAAATCAATACGTTACGATAATATCACTCCTTAACTTTGAATTGAAAGTTGATAAGTTGATTCATACCTTGCAAAATGCAAGGTCAAATGTCACACTTTGAGGCATGCCACACTTTGTGACATCGCGCCCTGACTTGTGTCCCTCCCGCCCCGAATCCCTACCAATTAACTAGCCTATAACAATGTAGTAATAATGTAGGTCTCTTAATCCATACCAAATCCATACAACCTCTGTATGGATATTTACTATCCACATTGATGCCATATGGTGATAAAGCCCCACTTCGGTTATCTTTACCCATCAAACCAAATAACGCTAAATCATAAACAATATCACCAACTTGCAAGCGTATCAAATCATCACACTCCAATAGTATACTTTACCCATATGACTAACCTATTGATATTACAACAAAATACACCAATTACAGACTAGCTCCTGAACAGTAACGTGGTGAATCTCACCATCAACATGACAACACTGACCATAAACATCAAAGAGTTAAGGACAAAAAGAACCCATAAACTATTGATATGATTATATAATCAAATAAATATGTAAAGTGCTTTCACATTGGCATGGCGTGTGCAGTGTATTAAAGGAAAAAGAACGAAAGGACTAATGCCATGACAGACCAATACAAGCTCCAAGGAACCGGCCACGAGTGCATCAAGTGCGGCGCAAAGATAGAGGCCACCTATGGGATTTATCAATGCTCACGGCCAGGATGTGAGTGTCACGAGGCCAAATTTACAGTAGCCGCCCAGATAATCGAAACCAGGCACGATGTTTTTACAACCTATGATGTGGTTGACGGACTGGTTAAAAACGAACGAGGCAACCCAATGAAGGGCATCCTGAAGCACATCAAAACCGAACTGAAGAAGATCACGTCCACGACCTACACAGAAGAGCCCATCAGTCTATGTGACTGCCTTGACTACTTTGACCAGGCCACAAGCTACACAGCCAAAGGAGCAAAACGGCGCGCCCTTTGGCCGGTCTCTTATCACTGGCTAGTCTGCTACTACGTAGCCGGCGGATCTGAAGGCTATTATTTCCACGTTGACATGATAGACGCAGACGGCAAGCGGGAAATGCTCTTTTTGGGCAAAACCTTGATCGAACGTCGGGAATTGGCCGCGGAAATCACCGGCGCCCTCAGCTCAATAATAGGAGTATAGACCATGAAACAATCAAAAGCATTATACGGCACAATTCCATATTTTGGCGGATCATACAGCGTGACCTTCGCGCCGGAAAAGAACGCCACAGGAAGCACAACGACCAGCACATTGACAGGATATGGAGATTTCCCCTTCGCTGACTTCCCGGACCTGCCCGTTATTGACTACCGGAACAACGAAGCAGTGTTCCCCTGCATGGCATACCCGACCGAACAGCGCCCAGGCTACGGAGGGAACCTTGAGACTTTCCTTGACTTCCATCTGGCGCACAACGTCCCCATACTGAAAGGAGGTGATCACATGCAACTGAGCGACTAAATATTGCTCTGACGAGTCCAAAAGGACGAAACGCCGGGAGGCGTCAGCAATTAAACGACCGGCCCCAGGTCAAGAAAGTCGGGAGAAAAGGAGAACGCATTATGAAAAAGAACCACATTGAAAAGGTATGGGTTGAGAAACAGCAGGACGAGCAGCCGGACACATCCACAATCGGAGAATACACCGATAAAAAAGAGGACTGGTCTCTTTGCGTCCACTGCGGCGAGTTTGTGGCCATTGCCGAAGAACCGAACAGAAGGACAGAGGAGATTGAAGAGGAAATATTGGAGCTTGAAAACGAAACGGAACTGTCAGAAGATGCAACCATCATCAACGCCAATAATGAAATGATTAAAACTCTCAAGGCCGAGCTAGAATCTCTCATCCTTCACGATTGCCCCCACAGCAGCCGCAACTTTAACTATTTCAAACCGTACGCCGGCGGAGAGAAAGAAGGCTCCGAAGACTACCAGACATACGGCAAGCAGGACTTTAAGCGCATGACCGGTCTCAACAATCAAAGCTGGTATTATGTGGGAATAGTGGCAAAAGCGGAGATCAAAACAACGACCGGAACTATCCAGACAATCCGCTCTGGAGGACTCTGGGGCATTGAATCAGATGCAGGTGACTACCTCGAACAAGTGGCACAGGAGCAGCTTACAGAACTGCGCGCCGAATTGACCGCCCTTAACTTCGGGAAGCGCGCCATTGACCACGCCTTCCAGGACGTTGAAACCATAGAAAAATAAACCATCACCACCGAGCCCGGCGGAATCCGGGCAGAAAGGCCACATAATGAACGCAATGATCCAAAATCTTGAAAACGGAAACCTGAAGGACGCAAAAAAGCAGGCGAAACGATACCGGCAGGCGGAAATCATGCAATTTTGCATTGATACCGGCATGACCTTTGAAAAAGCAGTAGCCACGGCCATGTATCTGAAAAATCAGATCGACTTTCAGCAATATTGTGACGCTGAATAACCACCAAAAACCAAAGGAGGCAAAACCATGACAAAACATGAGAGAATGTATCAAAGAATCGAACAGCACGGCGCGAATCTAAACGCTATTTTTAACACTGGACTGGATAACGTGAAACTTTGCAAAAAGCTCCTTCGCCTCGAACGTCAGGCGCACCACGCGACAACTTGCCTATGCAACACCAACACACTTGACCGGCTGGAACTCACCAGACAGGAAGAAAACGGCATCCACCAGGCCACGGAGGAGGAACAGGACGCTTTTTTTGAGGCTATTCTTGCCAAAGTCCGCAAGGTGCTATGCTGTACAAAAGAAACCTTTCCCGGACAATTTAACCCAGAATGTTTCCCTGTCTTTATTAACCACGATCCGCGAGGCTACGCCCTCAAGATCAAAAGCGAGTACGTCAAAGATCATAACCTCAAAATCCACCAGGACTGGGGCGGGTTCGGCATCATTGCCCCGGACTTTACCGAAAATTAGGAGATAGTATCATGAAAATATTATTAAAATTGCAAGGCTTGGAAACTAGCTATGGAGAGGTCACGCCATGACCAACGAAGAAAAAGCCCGCGAGAATTGGAAAGCCATGTACCGGCTATTTGGGAAGAAGAGCAAAGAGGAAATGGAGGCATATCAGGAATATATTGCCATCTCCCAGGGAGCATCGAAGAGCAAGATCAAGCCACGGACGGTCAAGACCGTATCGAAAGTGGCGCAAACATTAACTTTAAGCCTATTCTAAAATGCAGGAATGGGCGCAAAAAAGGAGGATTTAAAAATGTTCAGATTTAAAAAGAAAGAAGCAACAGCAGGCACAGCATATCGTTACCAGTTATATAAATTCACGCCAAGGTTCGATGAAGCGCTGGTCATTGCCACGTTCAAGCCGGGATTGGTAAACGGGTTCGGTGTCCCTCTTCAACGGAAAAATCCCCAATATGAACAGAAATATGGTGAACGCAAATGAACGCCACCATCAAATCAGCGCTGGCAGGTGTCCTGATCCTTACGATTACGGGATGCGCAACCCACTATTATAAGCCGGTTTGCCGTCACACCGCAGTTCTGGCCGCGCTGACAGTTGGGGAAAAATACCCGGTCAGGATGATGTGGGGATACACGGAGCTTGGATTTGACAAAAACGGAAGTTTATGCAATGCTCACGTCCAGGCACAGGCTTTTATTGATGGCCAGTGGGTATGGCTACAGGTGATCGGCGGGACCGTCCAGACCGGCACGATGGACAATTTCAAGCCGGATAATGAATTGACCGTCAGGGAATTTATCGACTTTGCTTGGGATGGTTTAAAATGAACGACGAAGAGAAGAAACTTGTCTTTTGGTTTTTGAACAAAGAGGCACCGGCAGGCCTTTTCGCGCTGGATGATGCCCGAAAGGTAACGAATCCGGCTAAATTCTACGCTGCACTAAGCCGGGAGATAGAGACAAGGGAAACGTCCCCACGCTGGAAATGCGGCGCAACGCAGGCCGATTTGAGGACATTAAAAAATGAACTGGATCGGCAACTTTAACTATCAGGGGCAGGTTGTCACCATGGCCACCGATGCCACTACTGAACGGCAGGCATGGCAGAACTGCTGTCATGGTCTTGCCCTCAGGTGCGGAGTGAGAAAACGTGTAATTATGAATTATTTTAACGGAGAACATAACAATTTTGAAATCAAGGAGGAACACAATGGAATTTGAAGTCACTTGGAAGATACAGCTTGAAGCAGAGACGCACGAAGAGGCGGCGCGTATGGCGCTTGAAATAGTCCGGGACAGATGCTCTGAGGCCACCGTCTTTGAGGTCAAGAACACGGAAACCGGCGAGACAGAGGAGATCGATGCAGCCTTGCTATCCGATGATGAATATGAGGCGCTGGACAGCCAAATGTCGGAGGTTTATTGATATGAAAGAGCAACTTAAAAAAAATACATATCATGGCTTATGACAAAAAAACATTTCATTACTACTGCGCATATTGTGGCGTGTATAGCATGTACAAATCAGATATTCAGAGACACATTGCAGAATCTAAAATAAACAAGAAGATAAAGGGGGACAAACAACATGCCACGCCATGATCCCAGAATGAACAAATACGGCCGGATTCCGATGGTAAAGAAGAAAAACTACCGACTGCACCTTCGGCGCCAAAAGATCAAATTGATGCAGAACGGCCAGGAAGTAGGCATGATTGTCCGCACGTTTAACCCACAAGAGACCGGAAGCCGATACTGGCTACCAGGCTCAAAGGACGCCAAAGGGAACCGGCCATTTGTCACTCAGTACCTGCGTAAACTATACGCCGTGAGAAGTTTTGCCGGAGACTTGTCAGACCCGAATGAGCGGGATGCTTCATTCTTAAAGAGTCTTTACATTGAGTTGCCGGACCCGACCATATGTTCAGGGTGCGGCGGAACTTTTAAACCGGAAGAATTAACGGGCGGGCAGTGGTTGCTCTGCCAAGAATGCGGAATGAGGAGGTAATCATGGGAGCGGCAAAACGACGCGGATCTCTCAACGACCGGATTGAGCAGGCCACAAAAGAAAAGAGCCTTGCCATAAAAAAAGGTAAAAGGTTTGTTCATCTTTTCCGGTTTATAAGTCCACGGGCAACAAGGGACTCCATTATTGCATGCGGGGAAAACAGAGGTCTGGTAATTACTAATGACATGGGCTTACCGCCCATAAAATATAAAGAAAGAGGCAGCGCGTTGTTGCCGTATTTAATGATGAATGAAACTTTTGCAAGTGCATTTTATCTTTATAGACGATGATCTACCCACCCCAACCATCACAAATCAGCACCCGCAGCCGGCAATTCAGGAAGCTGGAGGAAGACCATTCCTGGATTGCCGAGCCTTGTGTCCGAGGTTTGCGCTGTCTGGCCCACCGTCATCATTGCCGAATCGACCTTTGGACGTGGAAATCGAAGCAGATTTCCGCTCCATTGGTTGAGATCCGCCGGCAGATCATGACCATGATCCCGGACGAAACGATTCTCGATGGCGTCCTGTTTGGGACCGGGAAACTTTACGACCAGTATTTTGTGTTTGACATCCCCCAGTTTAAAAATGCAGAAAGGGGAGTTCTCTCTGAGCGCCATAATCTTCTGTCCAGCCTGAAGCCACAGCCGAACATCATCATCACCGACCACCAACCGGATAAAAACAAGCTCGTATTTTACCATGAAGTAAGCAAGATATCGTTATATAAGGGAATTATCATAAAGGATTTATCAAGTATGTATCCGAACGTCACCAAATCAAGATCATTCACAAATTCATGGCTCGAAGTTAATTCGTAACACTGCAATATTGCACACGATTGTAAAATACAATAAAAATTATTAAAATATCGCTTGACTTTCAAATCGGCTTATGAGAGATGTATATCAATTCAAAATCATAGTTAATCAAATTGAGGGATTTGACATGACAAAAGGAACTAATTACAATCATCCAAAAAAAGGCAGTACGATTAAAGTCGAACCGATCAGGCGCCTTCAGGACGTTGAGAAAATAAAGGCGCTTCTGGCCAAGAAACCTCTTTATTATGCCGCGTTCGTTGTCGGAATTAACACGAACCTGAGGGCTTCTGATTTACTGAGCATTAAAGCCAGCCAAGTTATCGCACTTGAGCCGATGGACGAGATAACGCTAGTTGAAAAGAAAACCGGAAAACATCGCCGCATTAACTTGAATTTAACTTCCCTGAACGCCATAAGATCGTTGCTAGCAACTAGATCGTTTTGGAGACAAGGGGATTACCTTTTCACAGGCCAGCGCGGTCGAATCACAGTCGAATGTCTCAATCAGATCATCAAGAAGGTCTGCAAGGAAGCCGGTCTGGTCGGCAATTATGGTAGCCACACGCTCAGGAAGACGTGGGGCTATATCCAAAGAGTCCACTTCGGGGCTCAGTTGCCGGAATTAATGGAAGCCTTCAATCACAGCAGCCAGAAGCAAACCATGCAGTATCTATGTGTGCAGCCTGAAGAACTCAAAAAGCTGTACTCAAATGAAATATAAGAGAGGTAATCATGAATCTTAACGGAATAACAGCAGCAGAAGTTTGCGACGTCTTTAATCTACCACCATATGGATGTGCCAGAAGGCTATATTTCCAAAAGATAGGCGAACCATCCATAGACCCTTGCTCGGTGGACGATGAACAGAGCAGGAAGGCAAAGCTCAAGGTTTATGACCCCTTTATTTTCAATGTCTATACTGCGACAACGAAAAGAGCCACCCGCGTCCCGAATCCGCAGATATTTGTCAATCACCGATATCCGTTCATTCTCTGCGACACCGACCGGCTACAGAACAACATGCGGCCTGGTCATGGCAAATATGTCCCGTTGGAGATCCGCGTTCTGGATCGTGTCTCGTTTTATGATATCCGCAAGAACGGACTGCCGGACCGGTACTACAACTATATGCTTCATCACCTCATGATTTCCAAACAAAGCACTTGGGCAAGCGTTGCGTTCTTCTGCCCGGATGTTATGGAAATGAAAGTATTTGACATCGTGTATGATGAGAGTACGGCGGCGGAAGTGATCAACGGGGAACGGGCGTTCTGGGAGATTGTCAAAAACAGAAGAGAAGATGGCATAGTCCCTTCAGGAAATCCTCAAAACATTTGTGTTCCGTGTGGGTATCGTTTTAAGTGCGGATCTTCAGAGCAATATTCCATAATGGAACGAGAAAAATTTGAATTAACGGAAACAGTCAACAAAATTCACAACTATTTAAAGGAGAAATAATCATGACCGAAAATTTACCAGCAATATCACCAAGAAAAGCAATCGAGAATATTCAGAAGCAGTTCCCGGCGGAGGCGGCAGCACTCATCAATGTGATCAACAACAACGTTGTTGCCCTTGGGACCGGAGAAGTATTTGCCCTGAGAGACAAAGACGGAGACATCCGGGCATTTAAACAGAACTTCACCTTTTCGGCAAAAGAAGGAACTTTGATTCAGCCAGTCCCCGGAGGTCCGCACGTGATTAGCGCGCAGGGGTATGAACAATGGGCTGGCGTTTCTGGTGCCTGTGTTATTTTCCCCTCAGAAGTCCTTGTGGACGGAGAATGGAAGCAGAATCCCTATGTCCAACGTGACCCTCAGAACAGAAGAATTCTTTGCATCTATGCCCGCGCCATTGCCTTCAGATTCTCTGACAAGGGCATCCCTCAGGTATCAGACTGGAGTACGATCTTCGATACACCCAGCTACCGGATGATCGATTTGCTGGCCAAAGCCAAACAGCTCCCGCAGGCGTTTAGGTTATTGCCTGAAGGAATGGAGCCGAAAGATCCCGGAACGTGGGCAAAGTATCCGTTTGATGAAAGTACATGCCTCTGGGTGAATACGGCACACAACGAAGCGCTTTCGTGGTTCAGTCAGATTCTTAACCGGGAAAAGAAAGCTATCGACTTTGCTCAGACCTTTGCCAAACGAAACGCACTGAAGCATTTATCCGGGCTGCAAAGAGCCCCAGGACCGGAATGGACTGTGCCGGTTCTTTGCTGGAGGCCGACCGGCGGAAACATCATTAAGTGGGATGCCACTCAGTACGCCAATCTTCAGGAGAAAGTCGGCAAGATTGTATCCGGTGACAGGTCCGAGTTCAAACAGATCGATGTTGCATCCGGCGCCGAAAGAACTTCCGAAACGCTGGAAGAAACCGAAGGATTAATCGATCAGACAGACCCGGAAGATCAGGATCATAAGGTGATCGATGTCACACAGTATGCCGAACCAACTCCCGAGCCCGAGAAACCGGCCCCGGAGAAGCCAAAGGCCGAACCCAAACCAAAGGCAGAACCCAAAGCGGCAACGAAAGCACCGGCAGCAGAGGGAAAAAAGCTGTCTGCGGACGATCAGAAGATCATGAATAATCTGAAAGTCATGGCCAGCAACTTCCCAGTTGAGTTTGAACAGGCGTGTAAGAACGCGGGAGTTGACGTCAATGCCTACGCCCTGACCGATGCGCCGGCGTTGATCGATCAGATGAATAAGATACTGAACGGGTAGGAGATCGCTATGAGTAAACAACTGGGAATGATCATTAAAATAGCGATCATCGGATCTCTGTTTTTCATCGGGCTGTTTTTGATGGGAGTATTGCTGGTAGCTCCGAGCACTCTTGACAGGAATTACTCGCAGGACCAGTACAAAGAAGTTTTAGATTATCTGAAGAAACACGCCGCCGGCGACTGTGTTTGCGAGAATCTGACGACCGGTTGGAGATGCGTCAATCGAAAAGGGGAAGTGTTTAAGATTAAATAGAGAGGAAAATATGATCACATCAATACTGGCGAAAAACTTTAAAGGACTGAACTTTGATCAGCCCATCGGCGGGAAGACGATATTCCTCGGAGCCAATGGAAGCGGGAAAAGCGCGAGAGTACAGGCCCTAACGCTGGCGCTGTTAGGCTACATCCCCGGCAGTTCCAAACTCAACGAGGAGATCCTGACCAACTATGGCAGCACCGATATGCTGGTTGTCGGCTTCGAGTTGTCTGGGACGCTGTTCGAGAGAGCATGGCAACGCGAGTTAAAGGACGGGAGCGTTAAGGAAAAATTTCAGGTCAACAAGAAACCATGCAAGAAAGACTCGTTCATCCAGAAGCTCGGGGAGTGCGGATACCCAAGGATTTTCGATCTGAGCCTGTTCATGGATCTATCCGACCAGAAAAAGATTGATTTCTTGTTGGATCTTTACCCCATAGAATCCGGCGTAAATCTTCCTGAATTGGAATCCATGATCGAGACGAACAAAAAGAACATCCTGTTACTGGAGGATAAGGCCAGGAGTACTGAGAAAGCGGCGGCGGCTCTGATAGCATCCAAGGCCACGATGAAGCTCCCGGCGGGATCGTTGGCAGAAACAACGGCAGCGATAGAGAAGGCCGAGGCAGAACTTGAGACTGCTACGAAAGAACTGAACGAGATCGTATCGGCTAATGCAGCGGAGAAAGCCAAGGCAGACGCTGAAACCAAGGCCGAAGGGGACCGGATAAAAGCGGAGAAAAAAGCGGAAGACGACCGAATTAAGGCCGAACAGAAAACAGCAGCAGACGCCGCGGCGCTGGCCAAGAAGCAGGAACTTGCCAAGCGGCTGGACGACTCGGCCCACAAGGCGGAGATCGAGAGAGTTCAAAAGGCAGCGCAGGAAGAAGTGAAGGTGAAAGTCGAGGCCGCTGAATCCGAGGCAAAAGAAAAGTTCCAAAATGCCTGCGTGGATGAGTCTGGTAGCATAGCCGAGGGAACTTTTAACAACATCGACACAACCATGGTTCTTTTGCAATCCATCCTCGACATCATGGACGCATCCGGGTGCGAAGTGTGCGCCGCGAAAATGGCGATTCGGAAGGAGATGAAAAATTATGCAAGAAACTAAATTACACGAAGATCTGATCACCGGCTTAAAGGCCAGTATCAAAACCCTCCGCGCCGACAAGGATCTGTTCGTCAAGGCACAGGGCATCATCCAGGAAGCAGAAAAGCTTTCCGGTGAGGCGCTGAAAAAGCGGGAAGAGATCGCCACGATGAAAGCGGCCAACGCGGAGCTGATCACCACGAAGAACGCGGAGGTCGCAAAAGGACTGTCCGGGATGATCGAAAAGATGAAAGAAGTATTGCCGGAAGGATGGCCTCTGATCAATGTAGGCGAAGATGGCTCAGTGTTCATCGGTTGGCAGCGCCCAGACGGTAAACAGGTCGCGTATTCTGGGTTGAGCGGAGGCGAGCGCGTAGCCTTCGATGCTGCTTTGACTTATGCTTTGAAAGCCAAC
>Ga0265297_10004926_pt1 | contig 21064 bp, 14 predicted proteins | sample Munlanlwell13791_FD_192502 | JGI IMG/M metagenome (GOLD analysis project Ga0265297, IMG submission 192502) | Leachate microbial communities from a municipal landfill in Southern Ontario, Canada - Leachate well 137-91 | ecosystem: Engineered > Solid waste > Landfill > Unclassified | place...
ACCCTGGCATTCACCCTCTCGCTGGGCACGCGCTTTGTGGCGTTCCAGTTCAACCTCGAACTGTTCGGCGGTTTCGACCTCTTCAGCGGGCTCCGCGACTGCGTCGTGATCGAAGACCGCGCCTTTGCGAAGCGCATTGACAACTTGTTCCGGGGCAAAGACGATTTCGAGCTGCTCTGCCTGGCGAAAGGGGAGCTGTACGCTTTCGCCGGCCGCCTTGGCCTGCGCTCGCCCGAGGAGATCCGGCGGTTGATGCTGGGCGGGCGCGAGTATGCGCCGCTGTTCGCGCGCCTGAACGATGGTCTGGATGCGCGCACTCCCGTCGGCGCCCTGGCCGCGGCCATGAAGCTGTCGCCGGAGCAACTGTCCCGCCGCTTCCATCGCGATTTCGGGATGACCGTCAAGGAATGCATGTCCCGCCGGCTGCTGCGTGCGGCCATGGCGAAGCTGGCCCAGCCCGGCATGACCGCGCGCCGCACGGCCCGTGAACTGAAATTCAGCTCCGAGTTCTATTTCTCGCGCTTTTTCAAGCAGCACGCGGGCCTGTCGCCGCGGCAGTTCAAACAGCAATTTGTGCAGGGGGTGTGACGTTGGGGACACCCTTTTGAAAAAGGGTGCTCCCCAAACCCCTTCCTAAAACTTTTGCGCCTTAAACCGGAGGGCGCTTTCACCACAAGCCCATGCGCATCAATGCGATGCTTTGCCAGAATGGCTTGTGGTGAAAGCGCCCTCCGCGTTAAGATACAAAAAGGTTTAACGGAAGGTTTGGGAACCGCCTTTCCTCAAAAGGGGGTTCCCAACATCATCCACTTCCAGGCCGGAAAGGGGGGGGGCGTTCAGGCCAGACTGGCCTTGACCCGTTGCAGTTCGGCTTCGGTGCCGGTGACCAAATCCTTCATGATGTCGGCCACGGACTCGATGCGCTTGATCAGGCCGACCGACTGGCCGGCCATCAGGGAGCCGTTGTCCACGTCGCCGTCGATGACGGCGCGGCGGAGGGCGCCCATCCAGAACTTTTCGACTTCCATCTGCGCCTGTTCGCGGTGGATGGTGCCGGCTTCCAGCTGCTGGACCAGGCCGAGCTGGAGCTTGCGGAACTCCTCGTGCCCTTTGTTGCGCAGGGCGCGCACGGCGACCACCGGCAGGCGGCTGTCGAACTGGGGGGTGGAGACGGCGTCGCGCGCCTCGGCCCGCAGGAACATGTCCTTGAACTTGGCATGGGCGCAGCTTTCCAGGGAGGCGGCGAAGCGGGTGCCGAGCTGGACGCCGGCCGCGCCCATCAGGAACAGGTGGGCGCACATCCGGGCGGTGCCGACGCCGCCGGCCACGAACACCGGCACCTTGTCGCCGCAGGTGAACAGCACCTGCTGCAACAGCACCGACAGCGCCACATGCCCGATATGGCCGCCGGATTCGGAGCCTTCCAGGATCAGGCCGTCGGCGCCGTAACGGATCATGCGTTCGGCGATCGACTGGGTCGAGGCGAAGCACAGCACCTTGGCACCGGTTTCCTTGATCTGGCGCACCTCGCGCTCATGGGGGAAGCTGCCGGCGAAGATGATGAACGGCGGCTTGGCGCGGCGGATCAGTTCCAGGTGCGTCTTGTAGGCGGGGGCGATGACGATCACGTTGACGCCGAAGACATTGTTGGTGCGTTCGCGGGTCTCGGCGATCTGCCGCTCCAGGATGTCGGCGGGGGCGTTGCCGCCGGCCAGGCAGCCAAAGCCGCCGGCGGCGTGCACCGCCGCCACCAGGTTCGGGTCGCTGACCCAGGTCATGGCGCCGCAGATGACAGGATGGCGGCAGCCGAGAAAGTCACGGCCGCGCTGGAAGAAACGTTCGGACAACGGGCCGGCGGAGACGCATGGGGTGGTCATGGACAATGGGGTATTCATGTAAGGGTGGAGTGCTGGGACGGGAGAGGGGGAATCAGTAATCAGTGACCCGTAATCAGTAACCCGTGACCCGTGACCCGTAACCCGTGACCCGTGACCCGTGACCGGTGTGGGAACACCAGGGGGCAGCCACGGATAACGGGTTGCGGGATCACTTGGCCGGTTGCAGGTCAACAATCGGGGCGGCATCCTTGGTCCAAATGCAGGTCACATTCTTCTTCTCGCCCTTGAAGGTGCCCTGGCCGCGGAAGATCCACTGCCATTTCCATTCCTGGACGGCCGGCGGGGTGACCTCAAAGGGCCAGGTGGCGGAGTATTCCCAGGTGCCGGTGAAGCTGCCCTTGGGCAGATCCAGCGTCTGTTTCTCCTGGCGCAAGGCGAAACGCAGGCGCTTGGCGAGGCGGTTCACCTGCAAGGAGGCGCCCTCGGGGATCTTGACGGTGATGTTGGGCGGCAGGGTGGCGCTGAACGCCGGCAGGCGCACCGAGGCGTCGAGGGTGGCGGCCTGGCTCTCGGAGAAGTTGAGGGTGAACTGGCCGTCGGCAAAGGGGGCCTGGATCAGTGGGGAGCAGGTCAGCCGCGGCTTGCCGGCGGCGGCTCCCGGCGCGGTGGCGGCGCCGTCGTCCGTCATTTCGTCGAGGTCATAGGGGGCCGGGTCAGTCAGTTCGTCCTGCAAGTTTTGCTTCACCACTTCGCGCGACAGCTGGTCCAGCTTTTCCATCAGCGCCAGTCCCTCTTGGGGAGCGCGGTTGGCCGCCATGGCCTGGGCAAAGGCGGCGGTCTGTTCGGCCGCCCGCTGCTGGGCGAGCCAAGGCAGGTCGACCACCCGGTAAACGGTCTTGCGGCCGGGATTGACCAGGATGTTCTTGCCCATCTTGACCGGCACCTTGATGAGGGTTTCAGCGCCGCCACCGGCCGGGGTCAGCCGCAAGGTCTGGGTCTCATCCATGCCGACAAACACCTGAAAATGGCAGGAGGCGCCGGCCGGCAGCTCCTGTGACAGGCGGCGCCAGCCCAGGGTTGCCTGGTACTGGACGGCATCGCCGTTGTGGATGATGACGTAACTCGGCTTCTTCAGGTAGTTGGCCAGGATCGGGCCGCCGCCGTATTTGTAGCCGGCCGCGAGCGCCACCACCAGCAGGATCAGGCGCACGGCCAGCTTCCACCACGCTTTGCGGGGCTTGGCCGCCGGCGGCGGCGGCGTATAGCGCTCCAGCCCCATGGCCTGCCGCATCACCCCTCTGGCGGCCACCGGTTGTTCCTCGCCGTCGGCCCCGGCTTCGCCGTCATCAGCGGGGAAGGGGGGCGGTTCCGTTTCGGTTTCGCCGCCGCCGACGGCACGGATGCGCAGCGTCGGGCGGACATGGGCGGGGGCCGCCGGGGCGGCTGGCGGGGCGGCGGCGCCCGCCTGCCAGTCGCTGATCGGCGTCCAATGGTCGTCCGTCCAGATCAGGTCGGCACCGTCGAACTCCTGGCTGGCCAGCTTGTTTTCCAGTTCGCTCTTGAGCATCGGTGTGCCGTCGCCTTCGGAGCCGGCCTTGAAGACCAGCACGACGTCGGGATCGGACTGGGCCGGGATGGTGAACTCGCGGTGGCAGCTCTCGCATTCACCGGTGCCGCCGGCCAGTGTGTCGTCCACCTTGAAGGTGTCCCCGCAGGAGCAACGGAAGAGAATCATGGAATGGCCCGTGGTTGGAGTGGCAAAAATCAACCGGATAACATATCCAGTCAGGGCCCGGAGCACAATTGGGGCCAGTGGGGGGGACGGTCACTGGTTGGGGGGAGCTGGGGATTGACCGAGCCCGGAACAACGTGACGGGGCAATGCAAAAGCAGAAATTTGGAAAGCAGAAAACAGAAATTGATTCATCGCCGTCCCATGGGCATCCCTCTTGCTGTAGTTCGGGCACAGGCACGGGCACGCAATGAATTATGCCATTCCATGGGATGGCTCTGAATTCGATTCCAGTTTTCCGCCGTTGACCGGTCACTCACGCTCCCGGCGGTTGCTACGTTCCCGGCTCGGAAAAACCGGTTCCCGATTATCCCCCCATTCAGTGATCCTTTTACGGGCACGGGGCGCATGTCACTTCCGTCGGGGATTCCTTGAATACCGTCCCCCGATTCTCCCCAAGTGCCGGACACCCGTTCCCCCATGCCGCATCTTCGCGCTCCTCGTCAAACGGGGCTGCATCACCCGCCGCGTCGTCCACATCATGCGCTCCTGGAAACACAGCGGCTTCAGCGTCGACCGCAGCGTCCGCACCGAGAACGCCGAGTGCCGCCCCTTTGCCTATGAAAATGAGGACGGCGAAACGCCGCACGCCGTCAAGCGCAACTTCCAGCATTTCAAACCGCTGGATTTCATCGCCGAACTCACACAACACATCCCCGAGCCCGGCGAACATCTGATCCGCCACTATGGCTGGTACGCTAACAAAACCCGCGGCCTCCGGGCGAAAAAAGAGAAGGCGGCCGGCGCCACGCCCGCCAGCGAGGTCGTCTCCAGGCTGCCGCCGGCCGTGGCGATCCGCCGGAAACTCCGCGGGGCCGCCCTCATCAAGCGTATTTATGACGCCGATCCGCTCCTCTGCCCCAAATGCGGTGGCAAAATGAAGCTCATCGCCGCCCTCAGTCCCAGCGCCAACGGCGCCGCCCTCGAGGCCATCCTCCGCCATGCTGGCCTCTGGCGCGACGCCCCGGCCCGTGCGCCGCCGCCCACTCTTTGGGACGCGGCGGGCGCGGATCACAACCAGCCAGCACCCCGACCCTATCCGCCGTCCCAAGCCCCCCCCCCGCCGGCCAGCCCGAATTCTTCTACATCGCGGACGGCGACGGCCAGGGATTCCAAGACGACGAGGGGCAGCAGCCGTTCCTGGATTTCGACGGGGCTTGACAGCCGGCGATCAGCATGATAGAATTCCCACCCCGGTGAAACCGTGTGCGGGGATCGGATCCTCGCGCCGGGAAGGGGACAAAAAAGGCCAAACCTTACGTCACTCGACATGCGAACCACGGCAAAAACCGCAACCGCATTTGGCGGCGTTCCGCCGCCAAATTTTTTACGCCTTTTCCCCCCGTATTCCCCCCTTCCGCCCCAAAGTCTGAAATCAAAATTCCTATCAGTAGGAACCGGCATTCGTCTTACTCCGGTTTATCACCTGATGGATGCAAAGGTTTGTAGCGGGGCATATAAGAAGCAACTTCTCTTCAGTCAGGATCACCACTAATTATACCATAACAGATACGAAAAACATGAATAAGAAAAAGTTAACCTTAAATGCAGCAATATTGTTTCTTTTTTTATTTGCGGGACAACTATTGGCTCAACAGGCAGTCAGTGACCAATGGGCTGCAACCGACGCACTGGGTCGGAAAGTGAGAGAGTACCGTGATGCCGGTGATAAGAAGAAAGATAAATTCGTGGCAATTTTCTATTGGACATGGCATCAGGGAGATGATGATACGACTTATCAGGTGAAGAATATCACCGAAATTGTACGCAAATATCCCGAAGCAATGAAGGATTACCATCACCCGGCATGGGGAAACAAACAACCCGGTTTTTTCTTTTGGGAACAACCTTTGCTGGGCTACTATAAGACAACCGATCCCTGGGTATTGCGCAAACATGCTGAAATGCTTGCCGACGCCGGTGTCGATGCCGTTTTCTTCGACTGCACCAATGGCGATCTCACCTGGAAAGAGTCGTATGAAGCTTTGCTGAAAACCTGGGATCAGGCACAGAAGGATGGCGTGAATGTCCCTCATATTGCCTATATGCTTCCTTTCGGACCGGTTCCTCACGGCCTTACCTCCCTGCGTCAGTTGTATCGCGATGTTTACAAACCGGGGCGCTACAAAAATCTCTGGTTTTACTGGAAAGGAAAACCCTGTATCATGGGCTATCCCGATAACCTGACGGATTCTCCCGAAGACAAAGAAATCGCTGTTTTTTTTACTTTCCGTCCGGGACAACCCGATTACGTGGACGGTCCTTCGCGTAACGATCAGTGGGGTTGGCTTGAAAATTATCCTCAACATGGTTATGTAAAACAATCCAACGGCAAGTACGAACAGGTAACGGTAGGTATTGCACAGAATGCTTGTCCGGAGACCAAAGGACATTGCAGTGCATTTAATCTTCCGGGATCGTATGGCCGCAGCTTTAGTCAAAGGAATGGTTTTGACCCGAGAGTTGAAGGTTACCTCTACGGTTGGAATTTTATGGAACAATGGGATCGCGCTTTTGAACTTGACCCGGAATTGGTTTTCGTAACAGGTTGGAATGAATATACGGCCGGACAATGGTTGCCAATACATGGATGGACAGGAAAGCCTTTCTCATTTGTTGATCAGTTTGATTGGGAACACAGTCGCGATATAGAACCGAACAAAGGATGGGGCGATAAAGGCGATGTGTATTATATGCAATTGGTAGATCAGGTACGGAAATTCAAGGGGATGACACCTCCTCAAAAAATATCGTCTCCCAAAACCATCAAAACCGGGAAACCCAATGACTGGAACGAGGTATTGCCCTATTTTACTCATTATAAGGGAAATACGATGCATCGGGATCATCGAGGACGCTACGATCAGTATTATCGCAACAATACAGGACGTAATGATATAGTAGGCGCCAAGGTTGCCCGTGATGACGACAATGTTTATTTCTATGTGGAAACTGTCGAAAATTTGACTCCGAAAACTGACCGTAACTGGATGATGTTGTTCATCGATGCAGATCGTGATAAATCGACTGGTTGGAATGGCTATGATTTTATTATCAACCGCGTAAGTCCAAAAGGGAACAAGGTGATTATAGAAAAAAACGTGGGCAATCGTTGGGAATGGGCAACTACAGCAGAAGCAAAATTTGCGGTTAATGGCAACAAGTTGGAGATGGCCATTCCGAGAAGCGTACTGAATGTTGTGGGCAAATCACTCAACTTCGAGTTCAAATGGAATGATAACATGCAGGAAAACGGTAATATCATGGACTTTTACGTTAATGGAGATACTGCTCCCGGCGGACGTTTCAACTTCGTTTATTCCGAAAAATAAGCTGTCCGATCTTCTGTTAAGTTTAATTTCACTTTGATTTTCGCTTCAATATTCAAGCGTTCAGATAATTCTAATTTCGATAATATACAAATTATTAAATAGATACAAAATGAAGAAAAATGCATGGCTGACAGCCGGATTGACACTTTTGCTACTATTGATGGGATGGCCGATGAGTAGTTCGACTGTTGCTGCCGGAGGATTTGAACAAGGTTTTAAGGTGCCTGCCGATTCGATGAAAACCAGCGTTTACTGGTATTGGATTTAAGATAATATTTCAAAAGAAGGGGTAGTCAAAGATCTTCAGGCAATGAAAAAAGCGGGGATCAACCGGGCCTTTATCGGTTATATCGGGCAAGATGATGTGCCTTATGGGAAGGTGAAAATTTTTAGCGATGAATGGTGGGATATCCTCCATGCAGCGCTGAAGACGGCGACCGACCTGAATATCGAGATCGGAATCTTCAATTCTCCGGGATGGAGTCAATCCGGTGGGCCGTGGGTAAAACCCGAGAATGCCATGCGTTACCTGACAGCTTCGGAACTCTATTTGAAAGGTCCTCAGAAATTCAGCCAAAAGCTCGAAAAACCGATTGCTCTCTTTCAGGATGTCAAAGTGATTGCGTATCCTGAACCTAAGGATGCGCAGCTGATGCTGGATAAAAGAGGCTGATATTCCCCCCTTCCGCCCCAAAGTCTGAAATCAAAATTCCTATCAGTTGCGGTGCGCGGCGCGCAGAGTATCCATCACTGGCGGCGGGAACTGCCGGCAGGCGACGGAATGGCACTCGCCACCCAAGGTGAGACAGGCAATGCGATCCCGATTCTGAGGGCCCTCCTCATCCTCGTCTGCCACGGCACCCCCCGCCACGGGCGACACGCCCGTGCCTACAGGAAACCCTGTCCGTCTTGTAGGCGCGGGGTTGCACCCCGCGGAGAGGCGCGGTCGGTCAGGTAGTTGCCAAACGGGTCACCAAGAAACCCCGATGGAACTGTCATGCACCCCGCAGAGGCTGCGGCACCAGGCGGGGAGGGCGGGGTCGCGGGCGCCGAGCACCAGGATGGCGGCGGCGCCGTTCGCGCCGTCGGCGATGAAGCGGGCGGCCTGCGGCTTGTCCAAGAAATCAAGGACGTCGAGGCCGGCGGCGCGGTAGCCGTCGGCGACCTCGCGCGCGGTGGGGGTGAAGCTGGAGGTGCCGCCGGCGTAGTAGACGGGGAGCAGGGCGAAACGGTCGGCGGGGCGGAGCTGGCGGCGCAGGGTGTCCAGGAGGGCGTCCCGCATGAATTTGAAGGGGCCGAACCCGTGCGGTTGGAAGAGGATCAGCAGGCCGCGGTCGGGGTGGGCGTCCTGGGCGGTGGCGATGGCGGCGCCGATTTTCTCCACGTTGTGGGCGTAATCGTCATAGACAGGGAGGCCGGTGGCGGTGGTGCCGGCGCGGTCGAAGCGGCGGGCGACGCCGCGAAAGGCCCCCAGGGCGTTGCGCCAGGCCTCTGGATGGGGGGGCAGGCCGAGCAGGCGCAGGGTGGCGATGACGGCCGCGGCATTGGCGGCGGAGTGGCGGCCGTACTGGCGCACCTGGCAGCGGCCGAGCCCGGCCACCGAGAAGTCGCAGCCGTCCGGGCCGGGATGGTAATGCTCCGGGGTGACCACGGTTTCGGGGGCGTTGCCGGGGGGCGGGTTGCCGGCCGGCTGGAACTGAAACGCGGGCAGGTCCGGCGGCAGCTGCAGCTCATGGGCGAGGCTGGCGGGGAAGACGGCGCCTTCGCGGCAGCCGCGCAGGAAGCGCTGGAACAGCTCCAGCAGGTGGTCGCGCGAGAAATGGTCGGTGCCGACGTTGAGCAGGACGCCGTAGTCGGGGGTGAAGGCGGTCAGGCTGCCGTCGCTTTCATCCACCTCGGCCACCAGCCATTCGGGGTTGGGGTCGGCGGAGAAGTTGCCCGGGTGGCGGTCATCGCAGGCCTCATGGCTGTAGCCGCCACCGACGCACAGGGTGGGCAGGCCGAGATGGCGCAGGGTGCTGGCCAGCCAGGCGGTGACGCTGGTCTTGCCGGCCGAACCGGCGACGGCGATTTGGCGGCCGGGGAGGCGGTTGAGCGCGGCGGCCAGGGCGCGGGCGCGGTGCTCGCGGGCACCGCCGAGTTCGGCGGCGGCGGCGAAATCGGGATTGTCCTCCTCAAGCGCGGTCGAATAGATCAGCAGCGCCGGGCGCACGGCGCGCACGCCGGAACCGTCCTGCGGCCAGATGGTGATGCCCTGGGCGCGCAGTTTGGCGTACAGCTCATCGCGGCCCGGCCCGGCGGTTTCGCGGTCACTGCCGGCCACCGTGTAGCCTTGCCAGCGCAGCAGCTGGGCCAGGGCGCTCATGCCGATGCCGCCGAGGCCGGCGAGGAACAGCGGCCCGGGCGGTGGCGGCAGGCTCGGGGCGGACGGCGGGGGCGGGCTGGCGGGGGAGGTGGGCATCTGGCGTTCCTGGCGGCTTCCGTGCGGAGGCGGGGCGCGGCATCGGCCGGTTACGGGGCGGCGTCCCAGCGGGCGGCGGACTGGCGGGGGGTGGCACAGCGGGCGGCCAGGAGGATCGCCCGGAGCCGGGCCACGGCGTCCGCCACCGTGTCGTTGACCACCAGGCAGTCGTATTCGCGCCAGGCGGCCAGTTCGCGGCGGGCATTGCCCAGCCGGCGCTGGAGGGTGTCCTCGCTTTCGGTGCCGCGGCCGCGCAGCCGCCGCTCCAGTTCGGCCAGCGAGGGGGGGGCGATGAACACGAACACCGGGGGGCCGAAGGTGGCGGCCGCGAGCCGGGTGCGCAGGTTGCGGGCGCCCTGGACATCGACATCAAGCAGCACATCGCGGCCGGCCGCGATGTGGGGGGCGACTTCGCTGCGCGGCGTGCCATAATAGTTGCCGTGGACTTCGGCGTGCTCGAGAAAACCGTCCTCGGCCAGGCGCGCCTCAAACTGGGCGCGGCTGATGAAATAGTAGGCGGCGCCGTCGGTTTCGCCGGGGCGCGGCGGCCGGGTGGTGCAGGAGACGGAGAAGTGCAGCCCCGGTTCCAGGGCCAGCAGTTCCCGGCAGACGGTGCTTTTGCCGGCCCCGCTGGGGCCCGACACCACCAGCGGCACCCCCAGATTGACGGACGCACAATTCATGGGCTTCAAAAGAAGGTCTTGACGCGGTAGCGCTTGCGGAGTTCGCCGAGGTAGAGGTCGTAGCGGCGGGTTTCGTCCTGGCTGCGGAGGGTGCGCTCGATGCGCCGGGCCAGGGCAAAGTCGAGCGGGGCGGGGCCGGCGGCCTGGCGGTCGAGCAGTTTCAGGAAAACCACCCCTTCCGTCTTGCGGAGGGGGGCACTGGCCTGGCCCGGCTGGAGGCTGGCCACGGCGGCATCGACATCCTGCTCCGGCAGCCAGCCGGCGTCGCCGCCACCGGCCGGATTCGGCCCTTCGGAGTATTGTCCGGCGAGGGCGGCAAAATCGCCGCCGGCCGCCAGGGCGCGCTGGATCGCCGTGACCGTCTCCTCGAAGTCGGCGGCATGCCGGCCGTCCTTTTTGAGGATGATCATGGCCAGCCGGATGCGGCCCGGCTGGCGGAACTGGTCCGGGTGCGCGTCATAATAGGTCTTGATGTCGGCGGGGGAAATGTGCACCGGGCGTCGCACAGCTTCCTCGACCAGCATGTCGATGGCGACCATCTTGCGCGCTTTGTCCTCGAATTCGCGGAAGCTCATGCCGTCGCGGGCGAGCATTTTTTCGAAGCGTTCCCGGTTGCCGCCGGCCTGGTTCTGGATGATTTCGTCGATGCGTTTCTGCACCGGTTCGGGGGGCAGCTTGTAATCCTTGGCCTTGAACTCGCACCAGATCAGTTCACGGTCCACCAGGCGCTGGGCGACATTGCGGCGCAGCTGTTCGATCTGGCGCATCAGTTCGTCGGGCTGGTTGCGGTACTTGTTGTGCAGCGTTTCCTCGAAGGGGCGGGTCTCGCCGGCGATGTCGGACACGGTGATGATCTCGTCGCCGATCACGGCGGCCACGCCGTCCTGGAGGGCGGGCGCCGCCCGCAGGGACGGAATGGCGGCCAGGAGGCCGGCGGCAACCCAAAAGGTGAAGATGAAGTGGTGGGGACTCATGGCAGAAAGGCTCCTAAAGGGCGGCAACAGATGGTCGCAGGGCAGCACCATAACCGTCCGCTGGCCGATTGCCAAAGAGACCCAACGGCGGGGCGCATGTCACTTCCATCGGGGATCCCTTAAAAAAACCAACCAGCCAACCCGTCGCGCTCAGCGTAGCGGCGCTCGCGCTCGCCTCTCGCACGCCAATCGTGGGGCTAACATAAACACGCTATAACCAGGCGTTTCGTGCCCACGTGCCAAGCCAATGCCCCTGCGGAACGGACCGGCGCGCCCCTCCTACCTCAAGGGTGAGCGGTGCCGGAGCGCCCGGCGTGCCTTTGGTGCCGGTGCCGGAGGCAAACCAGCAGGAGCGTGGCCCCCAGCAGGTGTCCGGCCGGCTCTGGAACCAACACGGTGAGTTGCTCTCCGCCGGTCATCAAGGAGTTGATTTGGCCGATATAGAAGGGCACATAGGTGTCGACGGAATAGTACAAGCCGTACGGTCCGGTCGAGGTGGGCCAGTTGCTGTCCGGGCCGTCGATGGCCCAATGCGTGCCCACCATGGCCAACTGGCCGTTCCGGATCACGAAAGAGGGACTGCTCGAATCGCCGGCCTGAAGGAAACCCTCGTCGGGAAAATTGTCGTAGTACATGATCAGCGACACCCCATAAACGCCGGAGCCGGATACGATCTCCACCCCGTCGACCGCATTCTTGCCGGCATAATTGCCCGCCCCGTACATGAACAACGGGTCATTGAAAAAAACGGCACCGGGGATGGGCACCGCATACTGGGAGATGAACGCGTTGACGGGGGTGGCAAGCTTGCCGAGAGCCAAATCCGAATTGTAGGTGGTGGAACCGATGACGGTCGTCAGGGTGACCAGGCTGGCCACGGTGTAGGAATAGTCGGTTCCGTTTGAACCTTGGAAGGTGACGGTGCTGCCCACTCCCGGGGCATAATGTTTTGCCGTGAGGAAATAGGAGGGCGAGACCATGGTCGCCCGGTTGTCACTGTTTTTGCTTACTCCAGACCAGTTGTAATCCGCCCCGATAAAGGAGGCGCCAAAGCGATTGTTGTCGGCGTACGTCAGGCCGCCGTTGATGACCATGGTGGCGGGCGCCGTTGCTGCCGGCAGCAGCATGGCCGCCAGCGCGCAAACCACCGGTTTCAGCCGCGGGGAGGTCATGTTCTCACCTCGACGTCGTTGTGTTGCCGGGTTGTCCCGCTTCACGGCGCGAACATGTCGCCGAGGTGGCGGGTCAGGCGCCAGCGGTGTTCCTTGAAGGTGCCGTTGAGTTCGGCTTCAAAAAACCAGAAGAAGGGATTGAGCAGGAGCGGCAGGACGGCGGTTTTCTTGAGCGCCTCGCCGCGGACACGGAAGGAGATCGCATCGGTGGTGCGGGAGAATTCGCCGTTGCCGCGCAGGGCGATGGGAGTGCCGTCGGTGGTGAAGGAGGGGACGAAGACCTGTTCGCCGGCGAACACCAGGTCGGCCTCGGCGCTGGTGATCTTGCCCAGCGACGAGGCGCCGATAATCTTGCCGAGGCTGGCCAGGACCGGCAGGTTCCACAGGTCGCCCTCCCGCACCCACAACTTGCTGGCGCCGTTGATCTGCAAGACCTTGCTGTTGAACGGGCGCAGCAGTTCGAGGGCGCCGTTGGCGGAAATGAAACCGTCCACCTGGTTTTTGGGTTTGGACTTGTCCGCGGCCTGGCCGGGGGTGCTGATGCCGGCCAGGAAGGTGGCCAGGCGCATCCGGGTCAGGGTGAGGTTGAGATGTCCCGCGTCCAGGTCGAAATCGTAGCTGCCGGAGGCCACCACGTCGCCCTCGTAGAACTTGCCGGTGGCGGGAGCCCAGGCCAGGCGGGTGTCCTCAAGCAGCCAGCGGGCGTCGAAATTGGCGAACGCATAGTTGCGCCAGCCGCAGTCGGGCGAGGTGAGGCGTCCGGTGAGCCGCGGCCGGGCCTCCTGGCCGATGAAGAAGCCGCCCTGGCAATCCACCTGGGTGGTGTTGCCAAAGCGGATGTCCTTGAAGAAGTCGTCCCATTCGGGTTCGATGACGCGGAGGATGCGGCGCGGATCGCCGGTGGCTTTGACCTGCAACCGGCAGGAGGCCAGATCGGTCAGTTCAATGCCAACATTGGCGTCGGCCACCAGATGGTCGGCGGTGACGTGGATCTTCTCCAGGCGAATGGAGTCGGGCAGGCACAGGTGCAGGTCGACGGCCAGGGTTTGGGCGTGGAAGTCGCGGTAGACGGGGTTTTGGACGTCGCCGTGCAGGTCAATGCCTAAACTCCAGGACGAGCCGATCTGGCTGTTGATGTAGGTTAGGCGGTCGATGCGGAAAACGGGGGGGTGGGCCTTGTCCCAAGTCACGTCGCGCCAGATGCGGCGGTAACGGTCGCGGTATTTGCCGGGGGTGACGAAGGCCAGGGCGAACAGCGGGTCGCCGATGACCTGACCCTGCAGGCAGAGGTCGCCGTTGGGCAGGGTGACGGTGACGTCGCCGTTCAGCCGGTCGCCGGACGCGGTGACGGCGGCCAGCTTGGTGAAGACGATTTTGGCGGGATCGAAGGCGAGGTCGCTTTGGAGCTGGCGGATGGTCAGGGTGTCGTACGTCCCGTTTTCGGCGGTGACCTGACCGCTGCCATGCCACTGGACGGGATTGACGGGCGAGTCGTTCAGGATGGCGGTAAGGGTGACCGGCGGGCCGTCGAAATGGAGCGGGGGCAGCGTGTTCTCGGTGAACAGCCGCAACTGGCGGGCCAGGCGGTCGGGGTAGAGCGAGGCCTGGACACGCCCCGCGATGCGGTTGGTGGCGGTCTGGATGGTGGCGGCCACGGTGGCCGACTGGGGCTGGGCGCCGCTCGAGGCGGCGGTGGCGGACAGGGAGAGGCGGCCCGGTTCGAGGGCGACCGTGGCGGCGGCTTGGGCGATGGCCAGGTCGCGGAAGGCGAACTGGTTGACTTCCAGGCTGGCCTGGCCGCGCCAGCGGGCGGGGGCGAACGGCGAACGTTCGATGCGGCAGCGCAGGGTGGGCGGAGCCCCGTCAAAGCGGAAGTCGTTGGCGATGCCGGTCAGCAGGGGCGGCAGCCCCCCCCAGCTTTCCGCCAGCCGCAGGGGGCGCAGGGAACCGGTCAGCTCGGCGGTGAATTCGCCGGCCTGGGGATAGAAGGTGACCGCGCCGGTGGCCTGTTCCCGGCCGTCCTCCGCCACCGTGACGGTCACGGGGTTGACGGTCAGCACGCCGCCGGCATAGGTGGCGGCGGCGGTCACCCGGTGCAGGCGCAGGGCGTTGCACTGGATGCCGGAGACGCGGAGTTCCTCCAGCCGGGTTTCGGCATCGGCAAAGCGGATCCGGCCTTCCGCGGCTTGCACCGCCACGGTGCGGAAGAACAGCCCTTCGCAGAAGAATTTCACCGTCCCGCGCAGCTTGGCCAGTTCCAGCGGCGAGGGTTGCAGGCTGGCTTCGACGCGCAACGGCTTGCCCCAGCGGACTTCCGTGAGGATGCCGGGGGCCGAGCGGCCGGCCAGTTGGAACAGCACCACCGGGTTGAGGATGCCGCTGGCGCTGCCGCTGATCCGGAGCTTGGCCAGGTCCAGTTCCGCCTCGGCTTCGGCGGCCTGGTCGCCGGCGAGTTGCAGCAGCACGTGGCGGAAACGCAGGCGCTGGTCGCTCAGCGCGAACTGGCCGCGCAGTTTGCGGACCATGGCATAGCGCACCGGCAGGTCGGCGAAGCTGAAGCTGCCCCACAGCGAGCCGTTCCGCGGCGTGTCCCAGGGAATGTCGAGGCGGGCTTCGATTTCGCCGTCGGCCCGCGGCAGGCCGCTGCGGTTGTAGCTTTCCAAATAGCCGAGGACGCGTTTTTGGGTTTCGGGACCACAGGTCGCCAGCAGGCTGTCCCAGCCGCAGCGGAAGTCGCCCTGGCCGCCGCCGGAGAACCAGCGGTCATAGGGGACGCCGGTCAGCCGGCCGGTCACCTGGAACCGGACGCCGGAGAGATCGCCAGACAGCGGCGCGAATTCGACCATGTGGTGGCGGCGGAAATAGATTTGGCCGTTCAGCCGGAGCGGCGGCAGCCCCTGCTGGGGATCCATGGTGCGGCCGTCCAACGGCGGCGGGTGCACTTCCAGGCCGCTGAAGGCGATCCGGGCCGGGCGCAGGTGGCCGGCCAGCAGGGGGGTGAATTGCGGACGGAACCCCAACGCATCCGCATGGGCCATGATCACCGCCGGGTGCTGGTGGTCCAGCAGGTCGACATCCTCAAGGCACAGGCCGTTGACCACGCCAATGCGGGCTTCGCGGAAGACCACCTTGACGCCATGGTTGGCGAGCAGCCCCTGCACCGCCTCGACGCCGCCGGCCGGCAGACCGTGGATTTCCAGCCAGGCGTCCAGCGCCACCAGCGCGAACACCACCACCGTCGTGATCACGCGGCCCCACCGGTAGCCGTGGCCGAAGCCCCGGGCCACCCGACGCGCCCATTGTTTCAGTGTTTCCAGCCGCATGATAGTCAAGGAACACCGCTCCCCGAATTTAGTGTCGCGACCCTCGCGTGCATACCATAACCGGGAACTGCCCCCCGCGCCATGGCGGCAGGCGGTGGCTGGGGCAGGGATCGGTCAGGCCTTGGGTGGATTGCCACACATTGAGGAGCAAACACGCGGCGGGCCGGAGATTTTCAGAGTCCGGAACGCGAGTGACGGGCCAACAGTCGCAGGGACGCGGGGTTTTCTTCACTCCCCCCAGTGGGTGATTTTAAAAAATGTGGAGGGGGGCGCCAGCCGGGAAGGCTAGCGTCTCCCCCTGGGGAGGGCGTGATTCTGTCAGCGGCCGGTTCTGGCCCGGCGGCGGCGCAGGCCGGCAAGGCCGCCCAGCGCCAGCAGGGCTAGTGAGGCGGGTTCGGGGATGGTGACGTACCAATTCAACCCGTTGTCGTAAAGTTTGTAATGGTCACCTACGCCAGCGCCGTAGGGCGATCCCACTGCCACGTAGACCATGTCTCCGGGTTGTAGGGTCGTGACCAATGGAGAATCTAGTGTGACGGTGACGGTGGCGGCGCCTTCGACATACGTGGTGGCTTCTTTCAGCACCGCGGTCGTTCCGCCGGTCGAAACCACATAGATCCAACTGTTAACGTCGCGATTGTTGTTGTTTTGGAAAAGGGCGTAAGACCCGGAAATCGCGACGGTGACCGGCGTCGTAAAGACGTTCGTAAAGGCGACTGCGGCGCCGTTTGTATTGTCTCCCATGTAGCTTTGTTGAAGGATCAATTCGGTTTTGTTTATATTGGGCAGCATCAAGCCGGTGCGTGCGAACACATCGCCGTACGGGTTATTGTGATAGTTCATTTGGACCTGGCTGAAAGACGACGGGCTGCTGCCGAGCGCATATTGCAAGGCGTAATACGACCACATCCCGTTGATGTATTCGCCACTGGTCAGCCTGCCGGCATGGGAGGTTTGGTTGTCAAGGCTTGTGAGATCATTTGTCCAACTGGTTTGACGGGCTTCGAGCAAGGCATTTGCCGAGGCCGTGAACGACAGGATGACCATCCCAGACACAAGTCCACCGACCATGGTTTTGATCAGAGATTGTTTCATGACTTTTTCTCTTTATAAAATGTTGTTGCCGTGGTTGTTGTTTTGATGTATTAAGCGATGCGCCGTGGTGTTTGATTATTGTTGGTTGGTCCCTCCTTTCTTGTAATGAAGCGGGAACAAACACGTATTAAATACAGCCGGGTGCTTATAAACGGCTTGATTATTTTTTGACGGCGCGGAGCAGGATGACTTCGTTTTGCTTCAACTCAAAGGTCGCGGGCCAGTCGGCCTGCTCCTGGATCAGTTCGCTGTACCGCAGGGGGGGCTTGCTGGTGAGTGTTACTGTGCGGGGGGCGTTGTTGAGGTTGCAGAGATAAATCAGATAATCCTGGCCTTGGGAAATGGCGCGGAACAGGACGAGTTCCATGCCGTTGGTGTCCGGGCAGGTGGCCGCGATAGGAAGGGGGTCGTGGCGATCCAGGATTTCCTTAACGTTCTTATTGTTGAAGGCAACGAACTCTTTGATTGGAAAATCGAGTTTGACCGGGTTGCCGAACGGATCGTTTTTCAAACTGGTGGCGTCGGCATAGACGACGCCTCCGGCGCGGCAGAACGCGGCCAGCTTGTTGTAGGTCTCCGGTTCGAGGTAGGCGGCCCCGGTGACGAGGAGGGCCTTGCAGTCGCCCCAGTCGTCCCGCTGGAGCTGGCGTTCGGAAAGGAAGCCGAGGCGCTGGCCAACGCCGGTTGTGGCGAAATACGACCCGGCGTAATAGGTATCGGTCAGGTATTTCTTATAGATTTCGGGCGCGAGCTGCGCACTGGTGGGGCTGGCCAGAATGGCGGTTTTGGGGCGGAAGGCGGTGAAAGCGGCCAGTTCGGGGGCGAGGCGCATGGCGTCGAGATGGGCTTTGCCCTGGGCGATGATGTTGCCGGGGCGCAGGCGGATGTTGCCGATGAAGTCGGTGGACAATCCGCAATTGCGGTTGTCCGGGTTGAGATCGGCCCAAACCCAGGTGATCTGCGCGCTGGCCCCGGTGAAGAACGGATGGAAGATGGCGAGATAGATGTGGGAGTTGGGGATGTGGCCGGTGTCGCGGTCGCAGATGATGTGGTTTTCCATGTTGACGATGCTTTTGCCGGGATTGGTGGAAAGCTGCATCTCATGGATATAGGAAAGGGAGTGGCAGTCCGTTTTGCCGTCCCAAATATGGGTGGCATTGTCGTTGCCGTTGTACGTGGAGAACGCGCCGATTTCTTCAAAGTTGCTACCCGGGTCGGTGAAATAATGGAACGGGATGAGCTTGGCCTGGCAGGGGATTTCCGGCCAGTTTTGGCGGACCCGGTCGGCCAGGAAGCGGTGGAAGGCGGTGAAGGTTTCGGTGCGATAACGGCCCAGTTCGTATTTGACCGCCAGGTCGGAGGCGCTGGCGGCGAAAAGGGCGTTGAAATCGGCGTACCGGCGTTGGGTGGTCTGATTGAATTTTTCCAGGGAGCCGTATTTTTTAATGAGATAGTCTTGGAGCCTTTCGCGAGTGTAGGCATCCTCCAGCGAGACGGCGTACTGCGGTTCGTTGGTGATGCAGAAGCTGTGGACGGCATCGGCGTACGGGCCGTTCTTGACCTTGGAAACCAGGGCGTCGATGTGGGCGGCAAAGAGTTCCCGGGCAACGGGATGGTTGATCTCGATTTCGCTGAAGCCGCGGCCGTTGCGGACGAGGTCCGGGTGCCGCTCCTTCCACCAGTCCGGGATATAATGGGGGGAGATCAGCAGGCAGACTTTGATCTTGTTTTCGTGGGCCAGCTTCAGTGAACGAAGGATCTGGTCGTCAAAGGTCGCCCAGTTCTGATTGGAAAATTCAGGTTTCCCAGCTGCCGGTTGCTGAAGGATGGCCCGCGGCCCGATTTCGATCTGGATGATATTGGCGCCGTAGTCGTTGAAGAGGGGAATATCGTTCTGGAGGTTGAGGCCAGCGAAATGGCCGTAGCCGGTGAAGACGACCTGGCGGCGGGCCTGGTTGCCGCGGTCGCTGGTGATGCTGGCCCACGGCCAGCCGTTGACTATCTCGACTTTTTCGGAACTGAGTCGCCAGGCTTCGGGAAGGCGGCCGCCATCGGCGAGTCGTTGGACGTCGCGGGCGAAGTTGTCCAGGGCCTCGCGGGTTGCCGGGAGCATCAAGCGGGCCCGTTCGACCAAGAAGGCGCGGCGGCTTTCGTCCTGCCCGGGGGTTTCATAGAAGTATTTCAACAGCGGAGGCAGTTGATCGGCAAGGACGCGGCGCTGGAGGGTCAGGTAGCCCGAGGCGGTTTTTTCCGGCGGCAGGGACTGCGCTTGCCGCTCAATGGCCTGGCGCCGGGCCTCCAGTTCCGTCAGGCGGGCTTTGCAGAAGTCGAAGTTTTCGATCTTGTCGGTGTTGAGGAGCGGGATGGCGTCGCCTCCCGAACGCAGCGCCATCTGGTAGGGAATGTCGCGGGGCAGACCGGTCAGTGGTAGGGAAGAACTGACGTGGAGCATGGCGCCGGCGGAAACCGTTTTCTTCCCCGGTGTCCACAAGGTGTGGCTGATGGTTTTGCCGCCGCCGGTGATGTCCAGGATCAGGGGCGTGGCGGGAGAAAAGTCGCGGGTGGTCAGCGTGAAATCCAGGGTGTCCGAGCCTTTGGGATCGGCGCAGGCAAACTCGATTTTTCGGGCTTCCTTGTGCATGGTCATCATATAGGGAAGCCAAATGCCGATCTTGGCGAATTCGTCCGGGGCGTAAATTCGGGCTTGGGGAGTGGTGATGGTCACCTCGTCGAGATAAAGCCCTTGTGCGACGCCCTCGCTGAGGATGGCCAGGTCAGCGCCATCAAGGTCGACTTCGTTGTCAGACAGCGTGAACGGAAAGACGCATTTTTTCCATTGGGGGCCGACGCCGGTCAACAGGAGCCGCTGCTTCCAGCCGTTGCCGACCGCGATCATGACCTTGCCTTCCGGATTGGCGCCCCGGACCCAACAGGTGAGTTCGTAGGGGCAGCCGGGAAGTAGCCGGACGGTTTGGTGAAGATTACCATACTTGCCCGGTTCCGTGGTTTCGTTGCGGATTAGGAGGGCGTTGGCACCGGCGTTTGTCGTTTCGGCAACCACGCTCATGGTGCAACGGGCGCCGTTGTCACCCCCGCTCCAGGCGGCCGGCCGCCCATTTTCTGCCTGTTCGAACGAGCCATTGGCGACGGCGCCGCCGGCTTGGCAGGGCAGTAGTGTGCCGGTGGTGACCATGGCGGCCGTCAAAAACAGGGTCAGATGGCGCAGGGGATGGCGCATAAGGATGTTGTTTCCTTTGTTGGGTCGGGGAGGCATGAGCGTGGATTCTTCACCCCGTGTTGCTCAGGGGGGCCGTCCGGCGGAACGTCCGCTGCCGCGCTACAAGCGCTCGGCTACGGCAGACACCGATCCGTTTCAATCATTATTGAACAGGACCACATTGTTCAGTTCCGCAATGCGCTTGCCCTCGACATGGCCGTCAACGGCGGTGGTGTTGACGATGCCGCCGTGTACGGCTTGTTGGCCGGTGTTACTCGCAATGGTGCCCCAACCGGAACCGCTGCCCCAGACACAGGCAATGGGGTAGCAGCCCGCCTTGCCGCCATTGTAGCCGCTGTCGAGGAACATGACTTTCCTGGCGGCGTTGTTGATGGAGGAGATCTTCCGGCCTTTGCTGAACCCGTTGAAAGTGGCGTCATTTTGGATGTCGTGAGGCATCCAATAACCGACGCCGCCCTTGTATTTCTCGTTGGTGCTCGGATACCAGCCGTCCCAGCCGGGCTGGTAGGTGGGGCCGGCGGAGGGGCAGACCAAGGTTTCAAAGGCGATGCCCGAGCGTACCAGCGAGCTGACCCAGTTGAAGCGCCAGCTGTTGTCGTCAATGAACCACCACCCGGCGATGTTGTGCCAGTCCGAGGTGTTGCCCTGGTTGGCGAGCCCGTACTGGTCATAGGGCAGGCTGTCGTTGTGGTCGCCGGCATAGAGGAAGGCGCCCAACCCCATCTGCTTCAAGTTGCCGGCGCACTTGATCCGTTTGGCGGCGTCGCGCGCTTTTCCCAGGCTGGGCAGGAGCATGGACGCCAGGATCGCGATGATGGCAATCACGACGAGCAACTCGATGAGGGTGAAATGGGAGTGGGGTTTCATCGGACAGGTCCTCGCTGGTTTTGCCGTGTCGATCATCCTTGTTTCTTCCTGCGGGGGACGGGCTTTGCTGCCCTGGACAACGTGACTGCCGTGGGGGCCGGCCCGGTGGATTCCCTGACGATGAGTTCCGGGACAATGGGAAGTGCCGAGGCCGGTTGCCTGCCATGGATCAGGGCGAAAAGTTGGTTGCACGTGAGTTCTGAGAGTGTCTCCACCGGGATGCGCAGGGTGGTCAGGTTGGGGGTGGTCATCTGGGCCAGCGGGGTGTCTGCGACGCCGACCACCGAGAG
>Ga0265297_10004927_pt1 | contig 21061 bp, 18 predicted proteins | sample Munlanlwell13791_FD_192502 | JGI IMG/M metagenome (GOLD analysis project Ga0265297, IMG submission 192502) | Leachate microbial communities from a municipal landfill in Southern Ontario, Canada - Leachate well 137-91 | ecosystem: Engineered > Solid waste > Landfill > Unclassified | place...
CTTTTTTTGAAGGGAGTATCTCTCCCTTAAATATCCAAACTTTTATACCTATTCTTCCATACGTTGTTTTACTTTCTGCAACTCCATAATCAATGTCTGCCCTCAAAGTATGGAGAGGAACTCTGCCTTCACGATACCATTCTGTTCTTGCAATTTCAGCGCCCCCCAATCTTCCGGCACAAGTAATCTTTACACCCTGAGCTCCTGCTCTCATTGAGTCAGAAACAGATTGCTTCATTGCACGCCTAAAAGCCGTTCTTCTTTCTAACTGCAGTGCAATATTTTCTGCAATAAGCTGCGCACTCAATTCAGGATTTTGCACTTCAATTATATTAATAAAAACCTGCTTACCTGTCATTTTTTGCAATTGTTCTTTCAGCTTTTCGATCTCAGCACCCTTTCTTCCTATAATTATACCGGGTTTTGAAGAATTAATTATAACAGTAACTCTTTGCTGAACCGCCTTTCTTTCAATCTCAATTTTTGCAATACCTGCATGATATAATTTCTCTTTGATAAGTTCCCTTATTTTAAAATCTTCAACGAGGAGAGTCGCATAGTCTTTTTTTGCGAACCATCTAGAATCACATCCTCTTATTACGCCCAACCTAAAACCTATAGGACTTACTTTTTGACCCATTCGATACTCCCCTTCTTTTTTTTAAGCGGAAATTTTTTTAACTTTCGCTGCTTTTTCATCCAATTTTATTGTCAGATGAGTTGTTTTTCTTCTAATCGCTCTCACATGATAACGCGAAGCGGGCTTAAATCTTTTTGTCATCGGGCCCTGCTGCACGGTAACTGTTTTTACAAATAAATTTGCCGGATTAATATTAGAACGCTTTGCGTTTGCAACCGCAGAATTTAATACTTTTTCAAAAATTTTTGATGCGCCTGTCTGGGCAAACCTAAGAATAACAAGCGCTTCCAAAGCGTATTTTTTTCTAATACTGTTTGCAACCCTTACAAATTTTCTCGGACTTCCCTTTACAAAATTTACTCTTGCTGTGGTTTCCATTGTATTTCCTTAAAATAAATTAGGTTAAAGCTGCTGATTTTTGTGTCGGAGAGCTATGACCCTTAAAAACTCTTGTCGGCGAGAACTCGCCCAAACGATGACCAACCATACTTTCTACAATGCTAACAGAAATAAAATCTTTACCATTATGCACCAAAAATGTAAAACCAACCATTTCAGGAGATATTATAGAATGTCTTGCCCATGTTTTTATTGCCTTCTTTTCTCCCGAAACATTCATTTTTTCAATTTTCTTTATGAGTTTCGGTTCTACATACGGTCCTTTTTTTAACGAACGTGACATTCTTCCTCCACTAAAATTAATTACTTATTTGCTTCTTCGTTTAATTATCATTCCTGTTGTAAATTTATTCCTTCTTGTTCTATATCCTTTAGTGAGCTGACCCCACGGACTTACAGGATGTCTTCCACCCTTGGATTTTCCGCGTCCGCCGCCATGAGGATGATCAACCTTGTTCATTGCAACACCTCTGACTGTAGGTCTGATACCCATCCATCTCGACCGTCCAGCTTTTCCTAAAGACACATTTTCGTGTTCAATATTTCCGATCTGCCCGATTGTAGCCATACAATCAAGATGCACAAGTCTTATTTCACTGGAAGGAAGTCTTAAGGTTGCATAATCATTTTCTTTTGCCATCAGCTGAGCATAACTGCCTGCTGAACGCGCAAGTTGTCCGCCCATACCTTTTTTCAATTCTATATTATGCACAAAACTACCTGCAGGTATTTTTCTTAAAGAAAGTGCGTTTCCGGTCTTAATATCAGCATTGTCACCGCTCATTATAGTATTACCAGGCCTCAAACCAATAGGATGAAGAATATATCTTTTTTCACCATCCGGATATTGTATCAAAGCAATGCGTGCTGATCTATTCGGATCGTATTCTAATGCAATAACCTTACCCGGAATATCAAATTTATCTCTCTTAAAATCTATAATTCTATAAAAACGTTTGCTTCCTCCGCCTCTGTGCCTAACAGTTAGATGGCCCAAACAATCTCTGCCGCCTCTTCTTAAGAGCGGAGTAATCAAAGATTTGGTTGGTCTCTTCTTTGAAAGATCGCCAAAGGATTCATAACTCATTGTTCTTGTACCAGGAGTCATTGGTCTTAGTTTTTTCATTTTTACTCCAAAATTTCTATTCTATCACCGGTACGCAATTTAACTATTGCTTTTTTCCAATCCGGACGTTTACCCAGTGCAGAACGTACTCTTCTTTTTTTTCCGATTACTATCGATGTATTAACTTTAACAACCTTTACCTTAAATAACTCTTCAACTGCTTTTGCTATATCGATCTTGTTTGCACTAATATCTACTTCAAAAGTGTATTTGTTATCTTTTTGTTTAAAATCAGTAGATTTTTCAGTATTTATTACTCTTTTTACAACGGAATACGAATTTTTCATAACTAATCACCTCATTACTTTATTAAAGATTCTTGGAGAGCTAAAAGAGATTGTTTTCCTAAAATAATTTTGTCACAATCAAGGACAAAATATGTATTGATCTGGGAACAAGGACATATTCTGACTTTAGAAATATTACGAGATGCCGTCCTTATACTATCCTGATCCTTATCTATCAATAGAAGAGGTTTTTTAACTGCAAATTTGTCAAGAATTTTCACCATTTGCTTAGTTTTTGGCTGGTCTATAACAAAATTATTTATAACAATGATCTGATTATTCTGCGCTTTTGATGTGAGGGCTGCCTTTAAAGCCATTCTTCTAACTTTTACAGGCAATTCATAACTAAAATCCCTGGGTTTTTTTGCAAATATTACTCCGCCACCCTTCCACAAAGGAGACCGAGAACTTCCTGCTCTAGCCCTGCCAGTTCCTTTTTGTTTCCAAGGTTTCTTGCCTCCACCCCTTACTTCTGCGCGACTTTTTGCACAAGCATTTCCTTGTCTCTGACAAGCAAGATAATTAATGACAACCTGATGTATAATTTCCGGCTTTATGTTAACTTCAAATATCCGGCTATCAAGAGCCATTTTTTCAATCTTATTACCTTCAATATCGTATACGTCTATTTCCATATTAGCCATTGTTTTTCTTCGCATCCTTCTTGATTGATTTCCTTATTAATAAGTAATTCCCGTTTCTACCTGGTATACCACCTCTTACGATCAGAAGTTCATTTTCACTGTCAATTTTTGCAACCTGAAGATTTTGAACAGTAACCTTTTCAAAGCCCATTCTTCCAGGCATATTCTTTCCTTTATAAACTCGACCGGGAGATGTACCTGATCCATTTGAACCTATTCTTCTATGGGACATCGATCCGTGAGAAGCTTTTCCCCCTGACCAATTGTGTCTTTTCATTCCACCCTGAAATCCCTTACCTTTTGATATACCGGTAATATCAACATATTCGCCTTCTGAAAATATTCCAACCTTAATTTCGTCACCCGGATTATATTCAAAAGCCCCTCTTAATTCTTTTAAGAAGATAAGTGGTTTTGCATTCGCCTTATTAAAATGACCCATAGATTGCTTTGAAGCACGGCTTTCTTTTAATGAATCAAATCCAATTTGTATCGCCTCATATCCGTCTTTTTCTTTTGTTTTACGCTGCAACACGACGCACGGACCAGCCTCAATTACTGTAACCGGGACAATATGTCCTTTTTCATTGAATATCTGCGTCATTCCAATTTTTCTTCCTACAATGCCTTCTCTCATATTAAAATCCTTACTTGAATTTTATCTCAGATTAACTTTCTGTCGGACTGACATCCGGTATCTGGCATCTGTTTATGTTTTTATCTGAACTTCAACACCTGCCGGTAAATCAAGCTTCATCAGTGCTTCTATTGTGTCCGGAGTAGGAGACAAAATATCTATTAATCTCTTATGTATCAGCATTTCAAATTGTTCTCTGGATGCTTTATCTATATGAGGAGATCTTAGAACTGTCCACATACTTCTTTTTGTCGGCAAAGGAATCGGACCTGAAACAGATGCACCGGTATTCTTTGCAATTTTTACGATCTCTTTTGCAGAACGATCTAAAATACTATGATCATAAGATTTTAAATGTATCCTTATTTTGCCCTCCTGAACCATTTCTCTCCTCCGCTAAAATTAATAAATATATTCTTATTCAATAATCTGGACAACAGCACCTGCTCCTATTGTATGACCACCTTCCCTGATAGCAAATCTTTGTCCTACTTCCATAGCAATAGGTGTTACTAATTCAACTTCAAGAGTTGTGTTATCTCCGGGAAGGACCATTTCTACGCCTTCTTTAAGTTTAATACTTCCGGTTATATCTGCTGTACGCATATAGAACTGCGGGCGATACCCTGCAAAAAATGGTGTATGACGTCCGCCTTCTTCTTTAGTCAATATGTAAATTTCACATTTAAATTTCTTGTGTGGTGTAATTGAACCGGGTTTTGCGACAACCTGTCCTCTTTCAATCTGATCTTTTTCAATACCTCTTAAAAGAATTCCGACATTATCTCCGGCTTGTGCCTGATCAAGAAGTTTTCTGAACATTTCAAGACCTGTAACTATACTCTTTTTGGTTGGTTGAATTCCAACAATTTCAATTTCATCGCCTACATTTATTTTACCTTTTTCAACCCTTCCTGTTGCAACCGTTCCACGACCTGTAATACTGAAAACGTCCTCAACCGCCATAATAAAGGGCTTTTCATTGTCTCTTACAGGGTCAGGGATGTATTCATCAACCTTATCCATAAGTTTGAGTATTTGTCCACACCATTGACAATCTGCTTTTCCGCATGAGCATTCAAGTGCTTTAAGAGCTGAACCTCTAATAATAGGGGTATCGTCTCCCGGGAAATCATACTCTGAAAGCAGTTCTCTCAACTCTAATTCAACAAGATCAATTAATTCTTGGTCATCAACCATATCGCATTTGTTCAAAAAAACTAATATATAAGGAACATTCACCTGATTTGAAAGAAGAATGTGCTCCCTTGTTTGAGGCATTGGACCGTCTGCCGCAGAAACAACCAGAATCGCACCATCCATCTGAGCTGCGCCGGTAATCATATTTTTAATATAATCTGCATGGCCCGGACAATCTATATGCGCATAATGCCTTTTTGCTGTTTCATATTCTGCATGATAAATAGCAATTGTTATTCCTCTTTCTTTTTCTTCAGGAGCATTGTCAATTTCATCAACAGATTTTGCCATCGCCAATCCCTGGGCCGCCAAAACTTTTGTAATCGCAGCTGTCAGCGTAGTTTTGCCGTGATCCACGTGCCCAATTGTTCCCACATTTACATGTGGCTTCTTTCTTTCAAATTTTTCCTTAGCCATTCTATCCTCCTTTAAAACAATATTCTTATTTGCCTTGTGCTTTGGCAACTATTGCTTGAGCAATATTACTCGGAACCACTGAATAATCGCAGGGTTCCATTGTAAATATTCCCCTGCCTTGAGTTATTGAACGCAGAACTGTTGCATATCCAAACATTTCTCCAAGCGGAGCAGTTGCTTTTACAACCTGCATATTAAGCCGTTTATCCATTTTTAATATCTGCGCTCTTCTGGAACTTAAATCTCCTATTACGTCTCCCATATACTCTTCCGGCATTATAACTTCAAGATTCATTATTGGTTCTAGCAACACCGGTGCAGCTTTTTTCATTCCATCCCTAAAAGCCATGGCTGCCGCAATTTTAAAAGCTATTTCAGATGAATCGACATCATGATATGACCCATCAAACAAAGTAACTAAAACATCCACAACAGGATAATTAGCCAATGCTCCTGATTCCAGTGCTTCTTTTATTCCTTTTTGTACTGCTGGAATATATTCTCTTGGAATAGATCCACCCTTGATTGCATTAACAAACTCAAAACCTTCGCCTTTTTTACGAGGTTCCATATTAATCCAGCAATGACCATATTGACCTCTTCCGCCGGATTGTCTGATAAACTTTCCTTCACTTTCAACTTTTTTAGTTATTGTTTCTTTATAAGCAACCTGAGGTTTTCCTACATTCGCCTCAACTTTAAATTCCCTGAACATTCTGTCAACCAATATTTCAAGATGAAGCTCTCCCATACCCGCAATAATAGTCTGACCTGTTTCTACATTTGAACTTACAACAAATGTTGGGTCTTCTTCTGTTAATTTCTTCAAAGCTATGCCCATTTTTTCCTGATCTGCTTTTGTTTTTGGTTCAATTGCAATATTAATAACAGGATTCGGGAATTTCATTGATTCAAGAACAATTGGATTATCTTCCAAACAAAGAGTATCCCCTGTTGTGGTATTTTTTAATCCAACTGCAGCACCTATTTCTCCTGCATAAAGCGCATCAACCTCATGACGCTTATTTGCATGCATTTCAAGAAGTCTGCCTATTCTTTCTTTTGAGTCTTTTGTTGAATTATAAACATAGGAACCACTTAAAAGCACTCCGGAATAAACTCTTATAAAAGTAAGTTTTCCTACGTAAGGGTCAGATGCAATTTTAAATGCAAGAGATGACAAAGATTCTTTATCGTCAACTTTTCTTATTTCTTCTTCGCCTTTTGAATTTATTCCTTTCATTGGAACAACATCTAAAGGGGAAGGAAGATAATCTACAACAGCATCAAGAAGCGGCTGAACTCCTTTATTCCTGAAAGATGCTCCGCAAAAAACAGGAACAAAAACATTTCTTATAGTCGCGCTCCTTATCCCTCTTTTCAATTCTTCCTCTGTAAGTTTTTGTCCGTTTAAATATTTTTCCATAAGATCGTCATTTACTTCTGCCACAGCCTCATGCAGATTATTATTTAACTTTATTGCCTCATCAAGCAACTCTTTTGGAATCTCATTTTCTTCGTAAGTAGCACCCATATCTTCAGAATGCCATATCAATGCTTTCATCTTAATAAGATCAACAACTCCAATAAACTTATCTTCACTGCCTATTGGAAACTGCACAGGAACTGCATTAGCCATAAGTTGGTCCCGCATCATCTGGACTGCACTATTAAAATTAGCGCCGATCCTATCCATTTTATTTATATATGCGATCCTCGGAATTCCATAATTATCTGCTTGTCTCCATACTGTTTCTGACTGCGGCTCAACTCCACCAACTGCACAAAAAGTTCCGATAACACCATCTAATACGCGCAAAGACCTTTCAACTTCTGCAGTAAAATCAACATGCCCCGGCGTATCAATAATATTGATCTTAATTCCTTTCCAAAATGTGGCTGTAGCTGCACTTGTAATGGTAATACCTCTTTCTCTCTCCTGCTCCATCCAATCCATCTGAGTTGTACCATCATCGATACTTCCGATCTTATGGATTCTTCCTGTATAAAAAAGGATTCTTTCAGTAGTCGTAGTTTTGCCGGCATCTATGTGAGCTACTATTCCAATATTTCTTACCTTGTCTAAAGGATGTTCTCTGGGCATTTATTCCTCTTTAGTTTGTATTCTTGTAATTACCATTTATAATGTGCAAAAGCTCTATTAGCTTCTGCCATCTTATGCGTGTCGTCTTTTTTCTTTATCGAACCACCTGTATTGTTTGAAGCGTCTATTATTTCAGTAGCAAGTCTCTGTGCCATTGAAGCACCTTTTCTTGCAAGAGCATTTTGGATAATCCATCTCAATGCAAGACCTATGCTCCTTCTTTCCGATACTTCTATTGGCACCTGATAAGTAGCTCCTCCGACTCTGCGAGGTTTAACCTCAAGTAAAGGCCTTGCATTTTCAATTGCTTTTTTAAAAACTTCTTCAGGCATTTTTTTTGTTTTTTCCTTAATTATTTCAAGATTAGTATAAAAAATCTTTTGAGCAATACTTTTTTTACCTTTTTTTATTAATGCGCTAATGAGACGACCCATAACCGGATTATTATAAATTGGGTCTAATTCATTTTTTTTTCTTAAAAAAAGCTTCCTTCTGGCCATTTTTTCTCCCTATGGATAAATTACTATTATTGCTTTTTGGGAGCCTTTGCTCCATACAAAGACCTTCCCTGCCGTCTACCTTCAACACCTGCGGAATCATATACTCCGCGAACAATATGATATTTTACACCAGGCAAATCCTTTACACGACCACCCCTTACTAAAACAATGGAATGTTCCTGCAAATTATGTCCAACACCTGGAATATAACAAGTCACTTCTTTACCATTACTCAGCCTTACACGAGCAACTTTACGTAACGCTGAATTTGGTTTCTTTGGAGTAACTGTTTTTACAACAAGACATGTGCCCCTCTTAAAAGGTGAAACTCCTAGAGCAACTGTCTTTGCTTTTCTAAGCTTATCTTTCCTGCAGCCTCTGATCAGCTGATTAATTGTTGGCATTTCTATTCCTCCACTTTCACTTGTGCCTGTGATACTTTCTCTATTTCTTTGTTTTGGTATTTCGGAAAACCTGTACCCGCAGGTATCAGTCTTCCTATAATAACATTCTCTTTTAATCCTAACAACTCATCATGTCTTCCCCTGATTGCAGCTTCACTCAAAATATGTGTTGTTTCCTGGAAAGAAGCCGCAGCTATGAAACTATCACTATTCAAAGATGCTTTTGTAATTCCCTGAAGAATAGGTTTTCCTTTGGCAGGTTTTCCACCGGCTGCTATAATTCGATTATTTTCTGCCTTGAATCTAAATTTATCGATCTGTTCTCCGGAAAGAAAATTAGTATCACCTGAATCTTCTATTTCAACACGCCGCAACATTTGCCTTGAAATTATCTCAATATGTTTATCGTTTATATCGACACCTTGTAATCTATAAACTGACTGAATTTCATTTACAAGATATTCCTGCAATGCTCTTTCTCCCTTAACTGCAAGTATATCATGTGGGTCTATCGGGCCGCTTGTCAAAGGTTCACCAACCGAAATCCTATCGCCTTCCCTCACTCTCAAATGTTTTCCTTCAGGCACAAGATATTCTTTTTCAGTTTTGCTCCCTTTAATAATTATCTTTCTTGTACCGCGAGTTGACGGCGCAAATTCAATAACACCGTCTATTTGACTTATTATTGCGCTTTCTTTTACATGTCTTGCTTCAAATAATTCTTCAACTCTAGGCAATCCTCCTGTAATATCCCTTGTTTTTACTATCTGATGCGGAATTTTTACAAGTATATCGCCGGCTGAAACTTTTTTGTTATTCAAAACAACTAAATGAGCTCCTACAGGAATAGGATAACTCGCAGTTTTCAATTTTCCTTTAACCAAGATCATTGGATGATAACGACCTTCTTTATGTTCAATTATCTCGCGCTCAAGCATACCTGTTGTTTTGTTCAATTCCTCCCGGATCGTTTCTCCTCTAATAATATCCTTAAACTCAACTTCACCCGATATTTCACTCAGTATTGGTTCATTATAAGGATCAAATTCCGCTAAAGGCTTATTTGCAGGCATTATATCAGTAACTTTTACTTTTATTTCGGCACCGGCTGGAACTGTCAAAGGATATTCTTCGCCCATTATATAAACAATTTTATTTTTTTCATCAATTTTAACGATTCCGGTCACTTCGGTTAAGATCGTCTTAGATTCTTCTCTTGCAAGATGCTCACCGGTAGTAACCCATAAACCGTCAAAAACAGTGATTTTTGCTTTTGAAGGAATCAAATACTTTCCAAGAATTCTTCTTACTATTATTTCACCATGCCTATTAGCAATTATAGCGCTATCCTTTTCTCTGGTAATTAAATTTTTAGGAATTTCCACAATTTCTACAGGAAATTTAACTCGTACATCTTTTTCTTCTGCCTGTGTATAAGCAGTTCCGCCTATATGAAATGTTCTGAGTGTCAATTGTGTTCCTGGCTCACCTATACTTTCGGCTGCCACAACACCTACTGCTTCACCGAGCTCAACTAATTTTCCTGTCGCCAGATCACGACCATAACATTTCTTACATACTCCTCTTTTTGCTTCGCAGGTAAGTACTGTTCTTATTCTTACTTTTTCAATACCTGTTTTTTCTATTTTCTGAGCGTCTTCCTCGTTGATCTCATGATTATCTTTAACAACAATTTCTCCTGTTAGAGGGTCTATAACATCACCCAATACAACCCTTCCCAATATTCTGTCTGCCAAAGACTCAATTGTTTCCCCGCCTTCTTTTAGTGCTGAAACATTTATTCCGTTTACGGTACCGCAATCTTCTTCACTCACTATTTCTTCCTGAGCTACATCAACAAGCCTTCTTGTCAGATATCCCGCATCTGCTGTTTTTAGTGCAGTATCTGAAAGACCCTTTCTGCCGCCATGTGTTGAACCAAAATATTCAAGAACATTCAATCCTTCTCTGAAATTTGTAGTAATGGGAAGTTCAATTATTTCTCCGGAAGGCTTGGTCATTAAACCGCGCATTGCAGCAAGCTGTCTGATTTGCTGTTCTCTACCTCTTGCACCTGAATCAAAGATTAAATAAAGAGGATTAAAGCCATTATTCTCATTTTTTAAATTTTCAAGCATTGCATCTGTGAGTCTATTTGTTGCTCGCGTCCATATATCAATAATTCTGTTATATCTTTCTCCGTCAGTAATGAGACCCTGCTGATGCTGCTTCTTGGTATTTCTTTCTTCTTCGTTACTTTCCTTTACTATCTCTGCCTTTTCGCTAGGGATCTTAATATCAAGAATACCTATTGAAATACCTGATTGTGTTGCAAACTCAAAGCCAAGTTTTTTGATCTCATCTAATATTTCTGCTGTTTTGGTATTGCCGTATATTTTGCAGCATCTATAAATAAGGTCAGACATTATTTTCTTATTTAAAGTCTTATTAACAAATCTTAAACCCTCTGGCAAAATATCGTTAAATATCGCTCTTCCGACTGTTGTCCCAAGAATTTTTTTCTCACCGCGAACACCTTCTACCTGAAGTCTGATCTTGGCATGCAAGCCTACAAAACCACAATAATAGGCATGTATTACTTCAATTATATTTGAAAAATATTTACCTTCACCGCGTTCTTTTTCATTTTCTTTTGTGAGATAATGGCATCCCAAAACTATATCCTGACTTGGCGAAGCTATTGGCCTTCCGCTTGCGGGTGAAAGAAGATTGTTTGTTGAAAGCATAAGAAGTCTTGTTTCCAGCTGAGCTTCCAAAGAAAGAGGAACATGAACTGCCATTTGATCCCCGTCAAAATCGGCATTAAATCCGGCGCAAACCATAGGATGTACCTGAATTGATTTACTTTCTATAAGGATCGGTTCAAAGGCCTGGATTCCCAATCTATACAAAGTAGGCGCTCTGTTAAGAATAATCGGATGATCTTTAATTACTTCGGCCAACACATTCCAAACTTCTTCAGTGCCCTCTTCGATCATTCTTTTTGCACTCTTAATACTATTGGAAGCATTATCTCTTTTCGAAAGTTTTTCAAGAATAAACGGTTTAAATAGCTCTAAAGCCATTTTCTTGGGCAGCCCACACTGATGAAATTTCAAATTTGGACCAACTACAATAACAGATCTGCCCGAATAATCAACTCTTTTTCCAAGAAGATTCTGTCTGAAACGACCTTGTTTACCGCCGAGCAAATCAGATAATGAGCGCAAAACTCTGTTACCCATTATAACAGGATATCCTCTGCGGCCATTTTGAAAGAGCGCATCCACTGCTTCCTGAAGCATTCTCTTTTCATTCTGGACTATAACTTCAGGGGCATCTATATCTAGAAGTCTTGAAAGCCTGTTATTCCTGTTAATTACTCTTCTATATAAATCATTTATATCTGAAGTTGCAAATCTACCGCTTTCAAGCTGGACCATCGGCCTAAGCTCAGGCGGAATAACAGGAATTATGTCCAATATCATCCACGCAGGTTTATTGCCTGACTTTAAAAAATTCTGGACCAATTCAAGCTTTTTGACCAATTTTTTATTCTTTTGCGCTTTGGATTTTTTAACTTCTAATTGCAATTCTTTCACAACTGCTTTAACATCAATTTCGGAAAGAAGTCCCTTTATTGCTTTTGCACCTATATCGGCTTTAAAAGAATCATTCAAATTCAAATGTATACGGTATCTCTTCTCATTAATAACTTCTTTCTTTTTGCACGGAGTTGCCATAAATTCCCATGCTTTGAATTCTTCGATCATATCCTCAAGCTTTACATCAATAAAAGCTTTATCGGTAGAATCACTTATATCTTCAATAAAATTATTTACTGTCTTCTGGGAATTTGTTTTCTGCGATTTTTCGGTAGGTATATTGAGAAGGAAATCTTCTGAGAGATCATCAAAACTCTTTTTTAATTCTTCCATAAGCTGTACGAATTTTTCAGCGTTCAAGTCTGCATTTCTCATTTCCTGAAGCTTTAAAATAGCTTTTTTCACAATTGACTGAAATGCTTCAAGGTCTTGAGATTCTTTTTCTTCTTCAAGTGTAATATATTTTTCAAAATAAAGAACACTTTCCATTTCATGACTTGTTATATCAAGAAGCATTGAAATCGGCGAAGGAATTTCTTTTACATACCAAATATGGCTGACCGGGCTAACAAGATTTATGTGCCCCATCCTAACGCGTCTTACACCAGATTCAGTAATTTCAACTCCACATCTATCACACGTAATACCTTTATAACGCATCCCCTCATATTTTTCACAGAAACATTTCCAATCCTGCGTCGGACCGAATATTTTTTCACAAAATAAACCTTCTCTTTCCGGCCTAAAAGTCCTATAATTTATAGTTTCAGGTTTTCTGACTTCACCGTGCGACCAACTTCCTATTATTTCAGGAGAGCTTAAACCTATTCTTATGGAAACAAAATCTTCTAGCGATCTATTAGAATCTTCTTCTTCAACCTTAGAAATAGCCTCAATATTTTGTAGTCTTCCTCTTTTATCAAGGAAAGAAATATTTAAACATAATCCTTGAAGCTCTCTTATAAGTACATTAAAAGATTCCGGAATTCCAACTTTTGGAGGGATCTTGCCTTTTACTATTGCTTCATACAATTTGGCTCTTCCTATTGTATCATCACTCTTAACTGTAAGCATTTCTTGAAGTGTATAAGCTGCACCATATGCTTCAAGAGCCCATACTTCCATTTCTCCGAATCTTTGTCCTCCAAATTGAGCTTTTCCGCCAAGAGGCTGCTGTGTTACAAGCGAATATGGACCGGTAGAACGAGCATGCATTTTATCATCGACCAAATGAGATAATTTCATCATATAAAGATAACCGACTGTTACATCCTGATCAAAAGGAATACCGGTTCGGCCATCAATGATCTTCATCTTCCCTGACTCAGGAAGACCTGCTTTTTTCAAATATGTTCTTATTTCTCCTTCTGAAGCTCCGTCAAAAACAGGAGTAATAGCCTTTAGGCCAAGAGCTTTTGCCGCTAAACCAAGATGAACTTCCATAATTTGTCCAAGATTCATTCGAGAAGGAACACCTAAAGGATTCAAAACAATACCGATGGGTGTACCATCTTCAAGAAATGGCATTGACTCTTCCGGGAGAATTTTTGAAACAACTCCCTTATTCCCATGGCGACCTGCCATTTTGTCACCTTCAGCTAATTTTCTTTTCTGCGCAACATAAACTTTTATAAGTTTGCTTACACCAAGAGGCAATTCATCGCCATCAGATCTTGAAAAAGACCTTGTTTCTATAACTTTTCCTTCGCAACCTGAAGGAATTCTTAAAGATGTATCCCTTACTTCTTTTGCTCTTGAACCGAAAATTGCCCTTAAAAGTCTTTCTTCGGGAGAAGGTCTTGTCTCTTCCCGCGGTGTAATCTTCCCTACCAATATATCTCCTGCTTTCACTTCGGCACCGATCCTGACAATACCATCCTCATCAAGATCTTTTAATTTTTCTTCACTTATATTAGGAATATCCCTTGTTATTTCTTCTTCACCTAATTTCGTATCTCTGACTTCAACTTTAAATTCTTCTATATGAATTGAAGTAAAAACGTCTTCTCTGACAAGTTTTTCATTAACAAGGATTGCATCTTCAAAATTATAACCACCCCAGGACATATATGCAACCAAAATATTTGTTCCCAGAGATAATTCACCGTCAACGATACAAGGACCATCACTGATCATCTGGCCTTTTCTTACTTTCTCACCTTTTTGCACGGTAGGTTTTTGATTTATACATGTACTTTGATTAGAACGCATATATTTGTCAAGAATAAAGGTTTCTTTGTCATTTTTCCCGTATTCTATTACTATTTCTTTGGCATCAACTTTTTTTACAATACCATCTTTTTTTGCTATTTTTACTCTACCCGAATTTCTTGCTACGATTGATTCAACACCTGTTTGAACGATTGGCGGTTCTGGAAGAACTAAAGGAACAGTTTGACGTTGCATATTCGAACCCATAAGAGCTCTATTTGCATCATCATGTTCTATGAAAGGAATGAGACATGCAGAAATACTTATTAATTGTTTTGGCGAAATATCCATATACTGGATTTCTTCGCGTTTTGTCATAATAAAATTATCTTTAAGCCTTGCGGGTATTTCCTTATTAATAAAAAGACCCTTTGCGTCAAATTGAGTATTTGCAGGAGCTATTGAAAAATCATCCTCTGTGTCTGCAGTAAGATACTCGACCTCACTTTTAACTTTTCCGTCTTTTACCATGCGGTAAGGCGTCTCAAGAAGACCTAGTTCATTTACACGCGCAAAAGTACTAAGAGAAACGATCAAACCTATGTTTGGTCCTTCAGGAGTTTCTATCGGACAAATTCTTCCGTAATGGCTAAAGTGCACATCTCTAACCTCATACCCTGCTCTTTCTCTTGTCAATCCACCGGGTCCGAGAGCGCTCAATCTTCTTTTGTGTGTTAATTCTGCCAAAGGATTTGTCTGATCAAGGAACTGTGAAAGCTGGCTTGTTCCAAAAAATTCATTTATACCATCAATTACCGGTCTGATATTAATAAGTACACGAGGCATAACTGTATCCAGATCAACAGTAGCCATCCTTTCTTTAGTAACTCTTGACACCTGAAGCATTATTTTTCTGAATTGATTTTCCAGCAACTCTCCGACTGCTATAACTCTTCTATTTCCGAGATGATCAATATCATCACCGGGCGATCTTGTTCTCTTTAATTCTATTAATTCTTTAATTGCCTCAATAATATCTTCTTTTGTAAGAGATTTCATGTCTGATTCAACGGTCATCTTTAATCTCTTATTTAATCTGTATCTGCCTATTTTGCCAAGACTATATCGCTTTGTGTTTGAGAAAAAACCTTCAAGCAGATTTTTTCCGCCATCTGCCGTAGGCGGCTCATTCGGCCTAAAGCGTCTGTAAATTTCCATGAACGCATCTGCTTCAGTTAAAGTCGTATCTTTTGCGATTGTATTAGCAAATATTGCATCTGTTTCATTATTGCCGATTAATTTTATTTTTTCAATACCTGAATTTTTTATTTTCTTAATAAGTTCTTTATCTACAAGGGTGAACATTTTTGCAACAATATTTCCTTCCTTGTCAACCACATCTTCTGCCAACTTCCTATTAACCAATTCATCTGAATCTGATTGTTTTACATTCACTTCTTTTATATTTGAAAAAAGTTTTAGCATTTTTTCTTTGCTATATCCCATAGCTTTCAATAAAACCGTAACCGGTATTTTTCTCTTTCTGTCAAGAGAAACATTCATAATATTATTTGTTTCAAGAATAAATTCAATCCAAACTCCCCAATAAGGGATAATCCTGGCTGAATATTGTCTCTCTCCTCCGGGAAAAAGATTAATATCAAAAAATATACCGGGTGAACGGTGTAATTGGCTTACAATTGTTCTTTCTACGCCATTAATTATAAAAGTTCCTTCGTCAGTCATGGATGGAAGTTCACCCATAAAAACTTCTTCTTCTTTAACTTCTCCGATCCTCTTATTACGCAACCTTATTTTTACTTTTAAAGGGGTACTATAACTTACTTCTCTTTCCACACATTCTCTTGGGCTATACCTCGGTTCGAGAAGTTTATATTCAACAAACTCAAGCGTACCTCTTTCGTTAAGATCGGTAATAGGGAATGACTCAAGGAAAATAGCCTGCAATCCCGTACTTTGTTTTTTATTGCGAGAGGTCTCTAACTGAAAAAATTGATCATAAGATTTTTTCAATATTGCAATAAGATCCGGCACTTCCATTGTTTCATGGATCTTACCAAAATTAACTATCCTAAGTTTTTCGTTTTCTTTAATTTTTTTCATATATTTATCGTAAGGAAAACCAGCTATACTTACAGAACAATCTATTTAATTTCAACCTTTGCTCCCTGAGCCTCAAGCTTTGCCTTTATCTCTTCTGCTTCTTTTTTAGAAACCTTGTCCTTTACGGTCTGTGGAGCTGTATCAACAAGATCCTTTGCTTCTTTAAGGCCGAGATTAAATAATGCCCTTACTTCTTTAATTACCTGTATTTTTTTATCTCCGGCAGATGCCAAAATTACTTTGAATTCATCCTGAGCAGCATCTCCTGCACCGGCCGATGCTGAAGCATCACCTGAAGCAGCTGCAGCAGGAGCAAACGCCTGCGCTTTTACTCCAAATTTATCCTCAAGAGCTTTTACAATTTCTGAAAGTTCTAGGACACTTAACCCCGATATCGCTTCTACTATTTCTTCTTTTGACATGCTTGCCATTTATCCCCCTTATTTATCGATCGTTTTTATTTTTGCATTTATTAAATTTATAAGCCCTCTTGCTGGTGACTCCAAAACATTAAGCAATCTTAAAAGAGGCGATTGCATTGTAGTCAAGAGTTTTGAGAGTAAAACCTCACGTTTGGGAAGTTTCGCCATTACTTGGATCATCTTACTATCTATTACCTTATTATTAAGAACACCGGCTTTTATATTAAAGCCTTCATGAGCCTTCTTAAAATCTTCAAATAATTTTGAAGCAACAACTTCATCACCGTTACAAAATGCAATTGCCGTAGGCCCGTTGGTAAATGGTTCTGTTCCATTTATCTCGAGTTTTTTTAAAATAATTGAAGTAAGGGTATTTTTCATAACCTTCATTTCAACATTATTTTTTTTAAGTTCACGTCTAAAAGCATTCGTATCGTTTGCACTTAAACCACTACAGTCTGCGAAGATCAAGAATTTTGCATCCTTAAACTTGCTTTCTGTCTCAGAAACAATTTGCTTATTTTTTTCGTTCAATTAAATCCCTCCTAGAATTATTAAAAAACATTCCTGATGTTTTTCGTATCAATTCTCACAGCTGGGCTCATCGTAGAACATATTACAATATTCTTAAATTCACTTGCCGGCTTCATCTTTAGAATAGCATTAAAAACAATACCAATATTTTCCTTCAACTGCTGGGTGGTATGCGATTTTTTTCCAACGCTAACTTGCACTACTCCATTTTCCGTCATACCAAACTCTTTACGTCCGCATTTTATTTCTTTAATAACACGCGCTAGATCTGTAGTTACAGTTTCATTTTTAGGGTTTGGCATTAAACCTTTTGGACCTAAAAGTTTTCCTAATTTTGCAACCAACGGCATGGTTTCGGGAGTAGCAAGCACAACATCGAACTCTAACCATCCTGATAGTATCTTCTCAACAAGATCTTCAGCACCTACAAAATCAGCACCTGCGTCCTTTGCTTCTTTAGCTTTTTCTCCCTTAACAAAAACAAGTATTCTTTTTGTCACACCGAAAGAATGTGGAAAATTTACTGTTGTTTTAAAAGTTTCTTTTTGTTTTCCGGTAACAAGCAATAGATTTAAATCTATTGTTTCATCAAATTTGGATTTTGGCATATTACTGATTAACTCCAGAGCTTCGTCTAGCATATAGAGTTTCTCCGGATCTACCATCTGCCTTGCCTGTTGATATCTTTTGACTTTTGCCATTCTATCCTTCCTATTATATATACTTATAAAATTTCTATACCCATACTTTTAGCCGTACCTTCAACCATTTTCATTGCAGATTCTATCTTGTCAGCATTTAAATCAGGCATTTTCATTTTTGCGATTTCCATAATTTTTTCTTTCGATATCTTCGCAACCTTCTTTTTATTAGGCTCACCTGAACCTTTTTCGATATTACAAGCTTTCTTTAAAAGTTCTGCAATCGGTGGCTTTTTTGTAACAAAAGTAAAACTCCTGTCTTGATACACAGTAATAACAACAGGCAGCACCATTCCATCCTGATCTGCGGTTCTCTCATTGAAAGATTTGCAAAATTCCATTATATTCACACCGCTTTGACCTAATGCAGGTCCTATCGGAGGAGCTGGATTTGCTTTTCCTGCAGATATCTGCAATTTAATTATTTTTGTTATTTTTTTTGGCGCCATAATTATTCTCCCTAATTATAATTTTTGAACTTGAGAAAATTCAAGCTCAACAGGAGTTGAACGTCCGAAAATTGTAACCAAGACTTTTACTTTTCCTCGAGACGGACTAACCTCTTCAACTAAACCCGTAAAGTTTGCAAAAGGCCCTTCTTTGATCCTTACGGTTTCATTCTTCTCAAATTTAACACGCATAACAGTTTGGGCTGTTGTTTTTTCTTTTTTCTTCAAAATATTTTCTACATCAGCAAACGAAAGCGGCATAGGACGCTTTCCGGGACCAACAAAACCGGTTATACCTGGCGTACTTTTTATTAAGTGCCATGTTTTTGTATCCATATCCATTTCGATAAGAAGGTATCCGGGATATATTTTTTTGTGTTTTATTGTTTTTTTCTTATCTTTTACTTCAACTTCGTCAACCTGTGGACTTACTATTTGAAAAATCTTATTCTCCATACCCATTGATATACGTTTATTTTCCAGGCTTACCCTAACTTTTTCTTCATACCCAGAATATGTATGTATAACAAACCAACCCTTGGCCATTTTATTTCCTATTTCACTATCAGGTTTATTAGTTTTGAAAAAATGAAATCAATTAAACCTATAAATACAGTCATTGAAAGAACGGTTATTATTACAACCAAGGTAGACCCAAAAAGTTGTTTTCCTACAGGCCATGTAACCTTTTTCCCTTCCGAGACTACTTCTCCAAGAAATTGTTTTATTATTAAAGTCCACTTTTGTTTCATATGTTTTCAGCCCTTGTGGCTTTTTTTATCTCCGGGACTGGGGTGATTTGAACACCCAAAAGCGGTTTTGGAGACCGCCAGTTTACCGTTAGCTTACAGTCCCAACTATTTTTCTTTGTGCATATTGTGTTTTCTGCAAGAATTACAAAATTTTTTCATTTCGATCTTTGTAGTTTTTTTCTTTTTGTTTCTTGTAGTTGTATAATTATATCTTTTGCAAGACCCACAAACAAGAATAACTGTTTCTCTCATATTTAAACCCTTAATTATATATATATTTAATAATAGACATCAGAGAAAATATTATACCACACAAATTCAATTTGTCAAGTTTTTTCTTCATTTCTCTGAATTTTAAATATTAAAAAAGCCCACGACCGGAATTGAACCGGTGACCTCGTCCTTACCAAGGACGCACTCTGGCCATCTGAGCTACATGGGCATTAAAAACGTTGCTGGTTACAGGTTGATGGTTGCCGGTTGCTTGACCATCACCTAGCAACTTTCAACCTTCAACTTAGCAACCTTTACTTATGGAGCGGGAGACGGGATTCCTTCTCCCTCGTCGTTACCACTCCTCATCCAAAGCCGGCCGCCTTCACTTCCGCTGCGCTCTTCATCCACAGGATGCGTTCAGGTCGGCTTCGAATCCCTAATCATTTTCGTTATCTTTTACTTGTCAACTTGTCACTATTTGACTTGTTGACTGTATTTCTGGAGCGGGAGACGGGATTCGAACCCGCGACCCTCTGCTTGGAAGGCAAATGCTCTACCACTGAGCTACTCCCGCATAAAAATACAGTTAAAAAGTTGCTGAGTTGATGGTTGATAGATTAACAAAACTAAATAAAAAAATATTCTCTTTTTTCTTACCCAGCAACCTAGCAACTTTACAACTAGCAACTGTATTAAAAAATGGGGAGAGAAGGATTCGAACCTTCGTAAGTCTACGACTAACGGGTTTACAGCCCGTTCCCTTTAACCGCTCGGGCACCTCCCCATCCTAATGATTGCTCAATAAAAGTGTGATTTTAACATAATTTAAGGTAAATGTCAATTTATGCCAATTAACTTAGCAACAGTATTAATGCCCTAAACCATTCATTTCATTCAGGTTCAGGGCTACCATGCACCTGAGCTTTGCGAATGGTGCATGGTGGAGCTGGCGGAGGGATTCCTTCTCCCTCGTCGTTAACACTCCTCACCCGAAGCCGGCCACCCTCACTCGGACCAGTGGCGTTCGGGTTGGCTTCGAATCCCTATCATTTTCGTTGTCTTTTACTTGTCTACTTGTTACTATTTAACTTGTTAACTGTATTGTGGAGCTGGCGGAGGGATTCGAACCCACGGCCTGAGGTTTACAAAACCCCTGCTCTGGCCTCTGAGCTACGCCAGCACCTAATTTAACAATACAATTATAAACAAACGATATCTACTTTGAAAGAAATATTGTCTCCTGCCTTGAAGCGCCAACAGAAACAATAGAAATGGGAGCACCTGCAAGCCTTGAAAGTCTATTCAGATATCTTTTAGCATTTGTCGGTAAAGATTTAAACTCAATAATACCTGATGTATTCTTCTGCCACCCATCCATTCTCTCATAAACAGGTTTTACTTGTTTAATAATCTCTAATTGCGTTGGAAAATCAGACAATATCTTTCCTTTATATTTATATGCAACACATATGTCTATTTCTGAAAGATCATCAAGAACATCAAGTTTTGTAACAGCTAAAGAATCAAGCCCGTTCACTCTGACAGCATATTTTGCGGCAACCGCATCAAACCATCCACAACGCCTGGGCCTGCCTGTTGTTGCCCCATATTCACCGCCTTTAACTCTTATTTCTTCCTGTTTTGATTTTTTTTGAAATTCAGTAGGAAAAGGTCCGTCACCAACACGCGTAGTATAAGCTTTTACCACACCAAGAGCTTTACCAAATTTTGTAGGTCCCACACCAACCC
>Ga0265297_10004929_pt1 | contig 21060 bp, 17 predicted proteins | sample Munlanlwell13791_FD_192502 | JGI IMG/M metagenome (GOLD analysis project Ga0265297, IMG submission 192502) | Leachate microbial communities from a municipal landfill in Southern Ontario, Canada - Leachate well 137-91 | ecosystem: Engineered > Solid waste > Landfill > Unclassified | place...
AGTCTCCTATTTGGTTGATAATTGAGGTTACCCCCTTATATCCTACAAGATAAAAAATTATCCGTTAACTACAAACATTTCAAAGAACAATTTTGATCAAAATATCAATAAAATCAATACCTTTAGAGGGTTTTCTTAACTAAACGACATTGATTACTAATTCTTGATTTGATCCAAATGGAATTCCAAGAAATCCATTTAGTTTTTGATTTTTCATAGTTCTAATATTTAGTATTTGTTTCAGGTTACGATTCGAAATTGGCATAACTGCCATTGCTATGAGCATTGGAGGAGTACGGAGCTGCGATTGTATCCCATTGGCTATACCGCGTGTATAGTATTTTTAGTCTAATTCATTATATTTCAAATCAATAAAAAATAGTTTTAGTCTGTCAATATCATTTCTTAGGTATTCTCTAATTTCAAAAGACAGATTAAAGTCATCGTCTAAATTGCTTCCTGTAATACCTATCACAATCTGACCATGTTCATATGGATCGTTTTCATCAAATGATAAAAGATTCAATCTTTCCAGATTTTTAATTCTTGAAAGCATTTCACTTTTACTAATACCTAAAGAATCAATAATATCCATAAAGGGAGATTTAACGCAATTTATGCAATTCCCGAGTTTTCCATATGGTTCCGCAAATTTTAAAACTGAAACAAAAAATTCTCTTGATTTTTTGGGAATCTTTTTTAGTTGTTCGCAATAAATTTTAAGTTCAGATAATAACTTAGTCTTATTAAGCTTGAAATCTTGCTCCTTTACGAATTTAACAAAACTGTTTGCAGAACTGAAATCTGTTGAATTTTCTTGTTTTAAACGTGAAAGAAACGAGGGTTTAGAATCTTCTGGAGCTATTTCGTTAATTATTTCAGTTTTGTCAACCTTATCAATGGAATACTTTTTAAAAGTTGAAAAGAAATATTCATTGTCTACTTTTTTATTATTTAAAAATATGCCAATGCAACTAACAGGAGAATAAGCACAATGGTAATTAGTTTTAAACCCGCTTAACTCGCTTAAAATGTGCGATATTCTTGCTTTATATTTATCTTTCCCAGATTCAAATGGTGAACAGAAAAGAATGTATAATTTATTAATGCTATGAAAACTACTTTCTGTTATTTGGCTTTTCAATTTACCAGCAAAAGTATCTTGTGAAACATCAAAATGGCTTTTAATCTGAAAACCTACTTTAATATTGTCATGTGACTTTAATAGTAAGTCAACTCCGTGGTCATTCATTCCTTGCATAAATTCGAGTTGTGGTTCTCCTAAAAATTCACTGTTCTTTATTAGGTATTGCTTCAATTCTTCAACCAACTCATCGTGATTCTTTTTATCGAAATATTGTATATCTTTTTCATCTAATGTTGGCTGATTGAGTAATATTGAAATACTCGTTATTAAATCTTCCTTTTTCATATGATAATGTGGGCTAAATTCATTTCCAGATTGCAGAAACAACTACCCCAGGACAATCATGTCGGATCTTGTTCCTCAATCACATGAAGCCTTAGTTATTATGGGCTGTGCTTTATACAATTTCTGTTTGTTTTATCTATATTTCAATTTTTTTTCCGTTAAACAATTAAATATGACGGTAAGGTACTCTAGAAAGTTTAATTTCTACAAAGTTGTCTTTATGTCTTTCAAGTTGATTTACCGAATACCCTGCTCTTTTTAGACTCATGTCCAAAGATTTTTGCAACATCTCCATTTCAGAGCCTGGTCCAATAATGATTTCTTTCAATATTTTTTTAGGAAGTAAGTGCTCGACATATGGTTTAAGTATTCCGTCTTTCTCTTGGAATTTAATTTCTTTTTCATAATCCGAAGCAGAATAATTTTTTATTAAACGCCATTCTTGCTCATATTCGAATGCGAAATTTTTGAGTAAACTAAAGTAAGCCGCAAGATCAGATATATTTGGAAATCCATTAAATACCAAATGACCTTCTCTTGGCTCAAACAAAGAATAAATATCTTTAGCTGCCTTTGATAGTATATCTTTCAAGAGTTTTGAATCATATGCACACCTTACCCAACTTGGATTACCTGATTTAGATTTATAATGCAAATCATCAATTTTCATTCTTTCAATGCCAATAGCGACTCCCTTTCCATTAATACCATATGTATTCCACATTGGAAGGCTATCTGGATTTTCAGAGAAAGAAGTAATAAAAGGAGGTGTCATATACCCAAAAAGTGTTACAAATCCTTTCCAATAGTCATGATTTAACTTGTCCGCAATATGTTTATTTTCTATAGCTTTCAGAGAATTCTCATAGGTCTTTATCAACTCAGCTAATAACTCTCCTGTAAGTTTAAATTCAGTGATATCGTTTAAGAATTCAATGTGTGTTCCTCGTAAAGCAAAGCAATTAGAGTTACTTGTTTTTAAATTCCTTTTCTCTTCATCTTCAATACGTTCTAAAATTGACTGAAGAGTTTTGATGGATGTATAATGATATAAAATATTCGGGGCTTCATTGTTCTCAAAAATCAATTTGAAATTGTTTTTATCAATACTATCCTCATCGAAGACAGAGGGGAAAGAATTAATCAGAGTCTCTTTTTGAGACGAGGTAATATGAGTTGAATATATCTGTGTACTTTTCATTTCTATCCTTTAATTCATTTCACTTAGCCTTGCCCATAACTTATTTCAACATTACCGAAAGTAATTTATCACATTGAAAATGATCTGTATATCCATATCTTTTGGTATTCATGCCTTATCAAAAGTAAACATATTGATTAAAAAAATCGTCAAATTGGTCATAAATATTTGCGATCCTTTTTCACCTGCATGTATGTAGTTCTCAGTTATTTTTACTTGACAAATGGATTTCCACTGCCTGCATAAACCTCTTCATCTGCTACCGAGGAAAGAAACTGCCGAAATGGAGAATCACCGCAACTTGAGCAGAAAATCTCACCTGAAGTTGGAAATAATAAATGGCTCCCTGGGGAATTTTGGTTTTGAAATCAATCGGGTATGGAGAGAATCAGTAATCCAGTTGAGGCGATGCTTTTCAATGTAAGCTGCCGTTTTTTTTAATAATTCTATCAAAATTTGACGGATCTTGCCTGCTATCCCAAATTGTAAGTATCTCAATTGAATTTTCTGTTTCGCGATAGGTGAAAAAATAATCCTTTATAATTCTTATCCTAACATTTTGAACATCAGTTTCCTTACCAATCTTGGGGTGCTTACCAAGGAAATCTGCGGTATCTTCAAATATTTGATTAAGTTTTTTGCTATAAACAATTGATTTGTTTCGATTAAGCCAATAATCAAGTATTTGATATCTATCTAAATGGGCAAGTCTGGACCAAATTATTTGTTTAACCATTCGTTGATTTCTTTATTGGCTTGCTCACTTGTCAAGAAATCCCCATTGTTTATTTGGTTTATTGCTGTATCTATTGCAATCTTTTGATTATCTGACAGCATATAAATCTCTGAATCCATAATACTATCATCAAGAAGTTTATAAACATCCATTAATAATTCGTTATCAGTCAATTGTTTTATTTTCCCAATTACCTGATTTTTCATCTCAATTGTAGTCATAATCATCTTTTTTACAAAAATACAACATTTTACTTTAAAATCCCGAAGTGGCAGTTTTTCCTTATTTTTGATAGAAACACTAATAAATGGGTTAAAGTTCTCTTCGTTCCTCTTTTCTATTGAAGCCCATGATACGATATGAGCCTATTTGATTCGATTATGAGACTTAATTTCTGATTTTCAAGCAAATTGAAGTTCTGGATTAAAAAAACATCTTCTCAGACTGCGTCACCAGATCAAAAATTCCTCTGCGGATTGAAAGAATTCGTCTTGGAGATTGTAAACCCATTATTTAGTCTACTTTTTTGAAGGAGTTCGCATCATCCAGATGACGGGATGTCTGACAGGGAGATTCCGGATCACTTCGGGATGTTTCGGGTTGGCCGGTAAACTCAGAAAGGTCGAGATATATTGTTTGTTCTGATAAGCCAGACCCGCGAAAAGCAGACTGGATTGGCGCACTGGCCACTCTTCCCAGATAAAAATGTCTTTGTCGAAAGGCCATTTTGATTTGTCGACGATAAACGGATAAATAAATTCCATCCCTTTTCTGAGTGTTTGGCCCTTTTCTGTTTTGAATTCAAACAGGTTGTCATCGGGTGTTGATAACAGCTGCGCCGCATTGCACATGGCATCGATGTTAAAAAGCGAGTAACCAAATGGTTTGGTTCTTTTGATCTCCAACGGAAAACTACCGTCATCTGCCATCTGGTTTGGAAGTAAAATGGTCTTGAACCGATTGATGCACATCTGTTTGGCCTGCTCATTTCCGGTCAGTACAGCCATGGAGGCAGCTGTGACCACCCAACAGGTGCCATGGTTATTTTTCGCATTCATCTCATCGATACCATATTGGTGGGTCATCATCCAATTTAAAAAACTGGTAAACCACGCTTTGATTTTTAAAGCCTGATCTTTCGGAATTACCTTGTTATCGATCAAGATTTTTGCTGATTGTGCTACCTCCACCAAATGATAAGCATCAATCAGTCCAATACCCCTACCGGTGAAACGTCCCCAAATGGCCTGGGCATACAGCATATTTGGCTTCATCCTGATTAACGAATCTACAAACCATGCGTGTAAATGTTCCAAGGCTTTGTTTGAATATTTTCTGTCGCCGGTAAGCAGCCAGGCCGAGGTAAGGGTGGCGGTGATTTCGCTGAGACGAATCATGGCATACCGATGATCCGAGAAATTTTCCGGGTTTGTTTGTCCGTCTTTTTGGATGTATGGACCATCTGGTTTGGCAGGATCCGGCCACCAGTAATCTCCCTCTGAATAGAAATCATTGGTTCCGCCAGTGCTCCGTTTACAAGAGGATGCGGTGACAGTTACCGGCGTTTCAGACAACAACCTTTCTGCCTGGTCGATAGTCTGTTTCCTGATGTTTTGAATGATTAGTTGTTCCAGATCACTTATTGGCGAAATGGTCTTCATTTTTGCCTCAAAGGCATGATCCGTTGCCCCAATCGCATTGCCATACAAATGGAAAATCAATGTGAATAAAAAGAGATGTTTGGATGATACAAGCATATTATTTAGCCTTTGGTTTTAAGCCACTTTGAAACAGCTTCAATCAAAATTAATAGGACACATGCTAAAATTACTACCGTCAGTGTCGCATTGACCACTCCCTGAATTCTGCTGGATTGATTGAGAATTTGAGGAACATAAATGTTGGAGAGGTTCAGTACACCGCCGGTTATTGTTGTAACTCCGACGAAAGTCATTGGAACAATCGTGATCCAGATATATTTGCGTTTACCATGATTAATCAGGTAGGAGGTACCAATGGCAAGGGCCAAAGTGGCCAGCAACTGATTGGCAACCCCAAACATGGGCCAAATGGTCGAAACAGTACCAGTATAGATGAAATATCCCCAGGCGAAAACAACCAGAAAACTGGTTATCAAATTTCCCGCAAGCCAGTTGGTACGAGCAAAAGGGGCATAAATTTTGCCCATGGCCTCTTGCGTAATGAACCGGGCAATCCTGGTTCCCGCATCCACGGTAGTGAGGATAAACAGGGCTTCGAACATGATGGCAAAATGGTACCAGTATGACATCAGTCCGTTTAATCCCGGCAAACTAGAAAAGATCTGAGCCATCCCTACGGCCAGTGATACTGCGCCTCCGGGACGTCCGGCAATTTTTTCCCCAACTTCCGCCGATAATTGTGTCAGGTTCGATTCATGAAAACCAAGTGATTGCAGTTGCGGAAGAATCTGTGTGAACTTTTCGGGCGAGACATTGATCTGAAAATAGTCGAGCGGAAAAAGGCTGGTAGCAGCTATTAATGCCAGGATACTAACCATGGCTTCTGCCAGCATCGAACCAACTGCGATGGGTTTGATGTGCGACTCTTTCATAATCATTTTTGGCGTGGTTCCTGAACTCACCAGGGCGTGAAATCCGGAAATGGCCCCGCAGGCTATGGTAATAAAGAGATAAGGGAAGAGAGTTCCGGGTATAATCGGGCCTCCGCCATGGATAAACGGGGTGAAATTGGGCATTTTAATTTCCGGTGCAACCAGAATAATACCTATAGCCAGAAGTGCAATCACTGTCAGTTTCATGATGGAGCTGAGGTAATCTCTGGGTGAAAGCAGCAGCCATACAGGCAGTACTGAAGCAAAAAAGCCATATCCGGCAAGCATGATGGTCAGCGTTTTCTTGTCAAAGGTAAACCAGCTTTCGAAGGGCGATCCAGGAACGTATTTCCCGTAAATGACCGCCAGGGAGAGTAAAATAACCCCAATCACAGTGGCTTCTACCGTTTTGCCCTTTCTAAATTTGAACATCCATAATCCCATAAAAATGGCAATGGGAATGGTGGCAGCAATGGTAAAAGTACCCCATGAACTTTCTGCCAGGGCATTGACAACAACTACCCCCAGGCCGGCCAGCGCAATAACCAGGATGATTAAAACCGCAATGGAGGTGATGATTCCGCTGAAACTGCTGATCTCGATCTTGGCAATTTCCGCCAGGGATTTTCCGTCGTGCCGCACGGAAGCAGTTAAGATAACCACATCGTGCACTGCACCAGCCATAACTGCCCCAACCAGCATCCAGACAAATCCCGGCATAAAACCAAATTGCGCTGCCAGAACGGGACCAACAAGGGGACCAGCGCCGGCAATGGCTGCAAAATGATGACCGAAAGCTACCCATTTGGGCATGGGATAATAGTTGTGCTTGTCGAAAAGACGGAAGGCGGGTGTCTCGATCTCATCGTTCAGCATCAATACCTTGGTGGCGATAAAACTGTAGTACAACCGGTATGCGAGGGCAAGAAAGGCAAGCGCACCGATTACGAAAGGCATTGCATTCATTGTCTGTAGGTAAAGTTATAGATCAAATTTATAATATTTCCCGATTGATTAGTTATAGAAATGATGGGGAATCCTGAAAAATAGGTGACAGGTAGTAGAATGTGAAAATTGGGAAATGTGGAAATGTGAAAATGAAGCACTCCACTGAGCGAAGTCGAAGGGGCAAACTTTGAGAAAAAGACAACGGTCCCTGAGTGAAGCCGAAGGGTGTTGATCGGACAATCTATCGAGGGGAATACGGAATGAAGGAAAGACTAGAAGGCGAAGGGACTTAAGGTCTGTAGCTTGTATCTTTTAAACTTTGTAACCCATGATTGGAAGGGGTTATCTTGCTACCACCACAATTCCAATTCTGTTAATTCTTTCATCCTGAAAATCCTGATTCAGACAATTTGTGTAATCTGTGGTTGGAAGGGGGTTAATTTGTATAATCTGGGGTGAATTTTGATTTGAGCATTCCTCTCACTACATTTGGTACAACTAAAAACTACTAATTATGAAAAATCCGGGTGCCAAGCTGTTTCTGGTTTGTTCCCTTGTCGTGATGGCGTTCATGTCTCAGGCACAGCAGAATATTGTACAGCAAATAGTTTTCAAGAATGCTCCAGTGCTTTTTAAGCAAAATAACCGCTCCTTTCAGCAGGTGATTGTCAGTTGCAAGGCTGATCAAGCAGGAACTATCCTGGTAAGGGAAGGAGGTAAAGAAATTTTGAAAGCAGACCTGAAAAAGGGCAACAATAGTTTTCTGGTTACAGTACCGGCTGTTCAGAAGAATAAAAAAATCAATTTTTCAAGCAGCATTAGTGGTGGAAATGCAATAAAAACTGCTTTTGTACTAACTCCGCCACGCAAATGGGAACTTTACCTTGTACAACATGCACACACTGATATTGGTTATACCCGGCCACAGTCCGAGATTCTTGCCGAACACCAGCGTTACATCGATTATGCCCTCGATTATTGTGATCAGACTGATAATTTGCCGGATGATTCCAAATTTCGCTGGACCTGCGAGTCAGCATGGGTGGTGAAGGAATATCTGAAAACCCGTCCGGCAGCGCAAGTCGAACGTCTCAAAAAGCGGGTTGCCGAAGGGCGTATCGAGCTTACCGGAATGTTCTGCAACATGGCCGAAACATCTGACGAAAGCCTGATGACCGATTTTTTAAGACCGTTGCAAACCATTCAGGAAGCCGGGTTTCCGGTTAAAACAGTGATGCAGAACGATGTCAACGGCATCGCCTGGTGCATGCCCGATTATTTCAAGAATACAGGGGTGAAGTTCCTGAACATGGGGATCAACGAAACCAGGTCCATTTTACCATTTAATCAACCCACCTGCTTCTGGTGGAAAGCGCCAAGTGGTGAGAAGCTGTTGGCTTTCAGGGCTGATCACTACATGACCGGCAACTTTTTTGGAATGGAAAGTCCGGCCATCAAGGCGCCCAATATGTTGGAACACCTTGCCGACCTGGAGGCTAAGAATTATCCTTTTGACAAAATTGGCATACAGTTTTCAGGGTACTTTACCGACAATGCTCCTCCTTCGACAGCTGCCTGCCAATTGGTCAAAGAGTGGAATGAAAAATATGAGATGCCCAAACTTAAACTTGCGGTAGCCAGCGAATTCTTTGAGTATGTCGAAAAAAATTATGCAGACAAATTGCCCGTTTACCAAAAAGCCTGGCTCGACTGGTGGACCGATGGCGCCGGGTCAGCATCCCGCGAAACGGCTGAGGTACGGAAGATGCAGAACCTCAAGCAGGTTGATGAAGGACTTTTCGCCATGGTTGCCCTCAAAGGTGGGGAGTTGAACCCTAATTTACAGGCAGAAAGCGACCATATTTCCGAAAACGCCATTTTTTATGACGAGCATACTTTTGGCGCCGATGAAAGTATTAACCGTCCGTTTAGCGAAAATTCGGCACATCAGTGGCTTCAAAAGGGCGCCTATGCCTGGGAGGCCTTGAAAATGCAAACATTGCTTCACGAAGAGGCGCTGGCAAGGTATCAGCCATTTCTGAAGAAAGCAGATTTTCCTGTAATCCACATCATCAACTCATTGGGATGGAAACGGTCGGGCGTTGTGAAATTGTTCATAGATTTTCAGGTCCTTCCCATTCTCACAACGGTTCGGATCATTGATATGGCAACGGGTTTGCAGGTACCGGCACAGATGACAGGCAAACGTGCCGAAGGGGCGTACTGGGAGTTGGAGGTGAAGGATATTCCTGCATTGGGCGTTAAAACCCTGAAGATAGAAGTAGGTGATCACTCCCCCGAGCCTCAGGCGGATGCTGTGTATGTCGAAAAACTCGAGAATCAATATTACAGTTTGGTCATTAACAAGACAACAGGAGCAATCAGTAGTTTGTATGATAAAGAGTTGGGCATTGAATTGTTTGATAAAAAAAGTCCATGGCAGATTGGGCAGCCCATCCACGAAACAATGTCCTCCCGCGATAAGTATGAGCCTTCACACACGACTGTTTCCAATGTTGTTGTAGAAAAAGGGGTAAACGGTGCAATTTGGGAGAGTATTAGAATTAGGGCTGATTTGGCAGGTGCGGACAAAGGGGATGACAAGGCCCCGAAAGGCCTTGAGATGGAGGTTCGGCTTTATAAAAATGTGAAGAAGATTGGATTGAATTATACCGCGCATAAATTGATTGTTATCGACCCTGAAGCGTTGTATGTGGCGTTTCCTTTTGCTTTGCCCGATTCAAGGATCGTATTTGAAACCATTGGAGGCACGCTTACACAAGGCGAACAGCTGCCCGGATCTTCTTCCGATTGGAACGTCGCACAGAATTTCGTCTCGGTTAGAGGTAAAACTGGTCAGATAATTGTGGTCAGCGATGAGATTCCGCTCTGGCAATTCAGCGATTTCAACATGGGCAAATTCGAACGATATCCGAAGCAAGGCAGGCCCTGGCTTTTTTCTTGGGTGATGAACAACTACTGGTTCACAAATTTCAGGGCTTACCAGGAAGGTGGTTTCAGCTGGAGTTACCAATTGACCTCCACCAGGGATACCTCCAATACATTTGCTACCAAATTTGGATGGGGTGAAAGAAATAGCTTCCCAACACGTACTTTCCCTGTATCGGCTAAAAATGAACTTAAGGAAGTATTATCAGAAAGTCTGAAAATTGAGGGTTCGGCCAATGTTTTATTGGTTAATAGTCGACCGGCATTGAACGGGAAAGATGCGGTCATCCTTCATTTCAGGGAATTGGAGGGCAAAGATGCTGACATCAAGCTGTCCTGTTTAGTCGCTGGAAGAGCCATTAAACTTATTTCTATTGTCAATGCGATGGGTAAAAAAGTGGCAAGAAGCAGCGCTTCCCTTCATTTTAATCCGTTTGAAGTAAAATTTGTTGAATTGGAATTTTGAGGATGATTAAAATATATTACGCAGAGTTACAAGATTATAATTTCAAATATTACAAATATGAAGAGAAGTGAAATCAACCGCATTATAACTGATGCTAAAGAATTTATGGCAGGGAAATGTTTTCTGCTGCCACCATGGGCAGCTTGGTCCGTAGCTGATTGGAAAGAACATCTTACTGAAACTGTCGAAATCCGCAATAACTTTCTGGGATGGGATATTACTGATTTTGGATCCGGGGATTTTAAATCCAGGGGACTGTTTCTCTTTACAATCCGCAATGGGAAATTGGGTGCCGACTTGAAACCCTATGCCGAGAAAATCATGATACTGGAAGAAAATCAGGAGACTCCAATGCATTTTCACTGGTCAAAGATGGAAGATATCATCAACCGTGGTGGCGGAAATCTGGTCATCGAGCTGTACAACTCCAAAGCGGATGACAGCCTGGATTCCACACCGGTTCGCTTCAAAACGGATGGTGTGGAACGAAAAGTGGAGGCAGGCGGAAAAGTTATTTTGAAACCAGGTGAAAGCATCACCCTGGAGCAGGGCATGTACCATCGTTTTTACGGGGAGGCTGGAAAAGGAAAAGTATTGGTAGGCGAAGTCAGTGCAGTCAATGACGATGCTTCCGACAACTGTTTTTTTGAAGAGATCGGCCGCTTTCCGGTGATAGAAGAGGACGAACTACCGATTCATTTGTTGGTGGGGGATTATGAGAAATTCTTATAATTAGAAAAAATGTGTTAATGTGCTGATGTGCTGATGTGTTAATGAAAAAGCTGGGCAATAGAAGCAGAAGATATGAGATATAAGACATGAGATATGATTTTTAAAGTAAATAATGATAGTATCATTCTTAAAATCAACACATCAGCACATTTTCAAATCAGCACATTAAATAACTAAAATTAAAGATTCATATATGATAACAGTTTCGGGAATAGGCTGCTGCCTTGTAGACCTGCTCTACAACAACATAGATTTTGCAGCGGAGACTATGCAGCCGTTTCTTTCGAAAGAACGGGGTGATGGCGGACTTTTACCCGGGCAACTGGTTTTTCTGGAGGATTTTGTCTGTTATGCTCAAATTCCGTTCGAGGAGATACTTAGCCGGATTACAATGGATCAATCTCCAGATAAAATCAATATCGGAGGACCCTCCATCGTCCCATTGATCCATCTGGCGCAGCTGACAAATGGGGAGGAATGTGCCGTAAGATTTTATGGCAGAGGTGGTTCAGATGAAAATGGGTTGTATCTTCAGGCAGCAATGAAAGATTCGCCTGTTATCCTGCAGGATTATCAACTGGTTACCGGTTATACTCCATCTACTTTTGTTCTTTCTGATCCTAACTTTGATAATGGTCATGGAGAACGGATCTTTATCAATACGATCGGCGCTGCCAATGAGTTCCGTCCTGATTCCCTGAAAGATGATTTTTTTAGCTCAGACATTGTAGTTTTCGGCGGAACCGCGCTGGTTCCATCCATCCATGACCATCTCGGTCAATTATTAAAAAAGGCCAAAGAACATGGAGCTAAAACGGTGGTGAATACCGTTTTCGATTTCAGAAATGAAAAATTGAACCCGCATCTGAAATGGCCATTGGGCGAAACTGCCGATAGCTACCAACAGATTGATTTACTGATTGCCGATCATGAAGAGGCGCTTCGTTTAAGCGGGACAATGAATACAAAAGATGCGTGCAGTTTCTTCATGCAAAGTCGATTATCCGCTTTTGTAATCACCAATGGATCGAATGATCTTTTTGTCTGGTCCAATGGGAATCTATTTGCAAAACTGGAATTAAGAACAATTCCGATCAGTCAACAGATATACAATGATTTAAAAATAAGTAGAGTAGGGGATACCACCGGCTGTGGTGACAATTTTGTAGGAGGAGTACTCTATTCGATCGTTGAGCAATTGAAGCGACAGAACAAGGATCTTGATCTGCTTGAAGCATCGGCATGGGGTGTTGTATCAGGAGGTTTTACCTGCTTTTATGTTGGAGGGATGTACCATGAAACGACAAAAGGTGAAAAACTTGCCAAAATAAAGCCTTATTATGAACAATACAACAGGCAAATACTTAAACATCATGCTTAAGATTTTGATCACCTTTTTTATCCTTGTTGGTGCATTTCAACTCAATGCCCGACCCTCCCATATTGTTAAAACATTATATCCTACCGAGGATGTGGTTGTTGCCGATTGGGATGTTACTACCGTGGAGTTTGGAGCCGACAATACAGGAATGAAAGATGCAACGGTTGCAATACAGGCGGCTATCGACTCCTGTTACAGCCACAATGGAGGTACTGTCTGGATGCCGGCAGGAACCTACAAAATCTCACGTACCCTGGAGGTCAGAAACTTTGTCACACTTCGCGGCGACTGGAGAGATCCCGATATAGGTTCAGGAAGTTACGGCACCATACTTTCAGCTCAACTTCCGGCCGGTGAAGAGGGTCCCGTTCTGCTCAAAATAGGTTACAGTGCCGGTGTTATGGGGCTTACGATTTTTTATCCCAACCAGAATGCGGTGCATCCAATCCCATACAATTATACATTTTACATCGAAGGATGGGTTATGTGCCCGGCCGTAATCAATTGCACAATGATCAATTCCTTTCGGGGATTAGGGGTCAATGCCTTAAACTATAAAAATGCAATTGAAGTAGGCACCTTTAAAAATATCAAAGGAACCGCTTTGTTTCGTGGTGTTGTGGCCGGAAATGCAAGTGATGTCTCTACCTGGGAAAATATTAATTTCAGCGGCAAATACTGGGCAAAGGCGGGAAAGAAATACAATTGCCCAACCCTTTCTCAGCTTAGGGATTACACGTTGCAAAACGGCATCGCCTTTACTTTTGGCGACCTCGAGTGGGACCAGTTTTATAAGATCGGATGTTCAGGCTACAAAATCGGAATACAATTTGTAAAGGGCTCCAGAATTTCTTTCTGTGGCATCTTCTATAACGCCCAAATTGATGGTTGCAAAACGGCAGTCGAGGCCAATCAACTGGACCCACGGTGGGGCGCCGCATTTTTGCGGAGTACCCTTCAGGGCATCGACTATGCTGTCAATAACAAAAGTATTGGTTACCTGAAAGTTACAGATTGCAAACTTTCGGGTGAAATATTCGGAAATGTACGGGTTAGTACACATGGTTCAGTTAAAACTTACCAGGAAGCTGCTCTTCCAAAAGTTTCGCGTCTGGTGTTGTACAATTGTGAGGATGTTCCACACACCATTCCCGGCTCGACCATTCCAACCGAGGATGCAACGTCAGCCATTCAGCAAATATTGGACAGGGCCGGTTCAGATGGGGGAGGTGTGGTCTATCTGCCCGCCGGGTGGTATAAAATATGCAGTCATCTGACCGTGCCGGCCAATGTTGAATTGCGAGGTTGCTCTTCCATTCCCTCCCTGGATGGAAAACAGAGTTACGGAACAGTGCTGATGGGCTACGAAGGTGCCAATACTCCCGATCCTGATGGAACGGTTGCACTGGTGACGTTAAACGGAAATCGTTCAGGTATAAGTGGTTTGCGGTTCTTTTATCCTGAAAACAATCCCGCCAAAGAAATTAAGCCCTATCCGTTCGCAATCCGTGGGAAAGGCGATCGCCAGTATATTGTTAACATTGGAATGATCGGAGTTTTCAATGGGATTGATCTTGCTACCAATCAATGTAACAACCATTTAATCCGCAAAGTAATTGGTACTATCTACCATAACGGAATCGTTATTGGTTCGGGAAAAGGTCGTATCGAAGGCTGCCTGACCAATGGGGCCAAAGTTTGCAGGGTTGGATTCAATATTCCGGACTGGGCCAGTGAGAATCATGTGTTCAAAGAAATTATTGATCCGATTACCCGTCCAGGCGAGCAGCTTATTGTGATCAAAGGTTCTTCTGATGAGCAATTGCTCAATAATTTTGCCTATGGTTCACAAACCGGTATTACCATTCAATCCGGCAAAGTGAATATCTTTAACTTTGGGACAGACAATCTTGCAAAAGAGGGAAATTCCTTACGGATTGGAGGTGGAGAGGTGAAAGCCATGAATGTGATGCGTTACAACGGATCAACTGTCTCGGGAATCATCGCCGGTTTGTACAATGAGATGTATATTGGCGAAAATGATGCCAGGAGAAGCACTTTATGAGCTTTTTGAAATGCTAAGGGAATTTTTATTTTTTATTTTTCTAACAGATAAGTTTTCTGATAGAAAACATTTAATACCTTTGTGAAGTGTTCAATATTATCACACACAGAACATTGCTGGAGTATTGCAAAATTTACCCTGCTGCCGAAACAGCACTTTTTGAATTGTACCGGGAACTCGTTAATAGTGAATTCAATAATTTTAACGAATTGAAGGACGTTTATGGAAATGCGAGTTTGGTTGGTGATGACAGGATTGTTTTTAACATTTTGGGCAACAAGTACCGTCTCATAGTACGTATAGTCTTTGAATTTAAGGCTATTCAGGTGAAATGGTTTGGAACCCACAAGGATTAAGATAAGATTGATGCTTCTATGGGTAGTTATAAAAAAGAATAAAAATGGAACTTAAGATTATAAAATCAACACAGCAATATGAACAATACCTCGAGTGGGCAGATGCGATGTTTAATAAAAAAATAAAGGCTGATACACCGGAAGGGGAAATGCTTCAGGTGGTCCTTTTGTTGCTTAAACAGTATGAGGATATTAACTACCCTATTCCAATGCCTGACCCAATTGATGCCATTAGAATGAAAATGGAAGAAAGTGGTTTAAAGAACAAGGATCTGGTTGGAAAAGTAGGGAGTAAGGGTTATGTTTCAGCGCTTCTAAACAAACGTAAGCCATTAACACTTGACCTTGTTAAGTTTTTTCATCGGGAATTTAATATACCTGCTGAGATTTTATTGTCTTGAATAGTTGCGAATTGAAATATTTCAAATCTTGTTGTCGAGATACGAAATGAAAAAAAATCTGCCCCAAAATAGCGTCTTATCTTGAAGGGGTTATGCAAAAGCTTAAAATCTAAAGATATGGAACAAAAGGCATTTCTGGCTATCAATTACTTTAAATCAGGGTATAATTGCGCACAGTCGGTTGTGCTCGCCTTTAAAGACGATCTTGGCTTTGACGAGAATCTTGCTTCAGAAATCTCCGTTGGGTTTGGCGGAGGTATGGGAAGGCTGCAGGAGAAATGCGGTGCCGTTACCGGGGCCTTCATGGTAATGGGACTGTACAGTTCGAAACTGTATCAGGATAACGTTAGTCGGAAAAATCATTCTTATGCGATGATCCAGCAGTTTGATCAGAAATTCAAGTCGATTCACCATACCACACAGTGTATTGAATTGTTGAAATGTGACCTGAGATCCGAAAATGGACATGCCTATTGTGGTGAATTTTATTGTTACTTTAATGAGAATCCTTCTCGTTTCCCATATCTTTGAACCTCAAATTGTCAAAACTAAAATTAGATGTACAAATTGCTGCATAAGATAACACTGGCGCTGGTTCTGCTTGCAATGACCTCATGCGGGGCCCGTTCTGACAAGGTAAAAGAGTTGTTTAAGGATAAATCAACCAGCGGGTTACACGAAAATAGTGCAGATGATAATGATTTCAAGGCCGTAACCGCCCTACTGCTGTCGCCTAAACATCCCAAACCGGGTGAACCTTTCAGTGTGCTAACAGTTGGCGGGAAAAGCATCCTGAAAACGAAAATTCAAATTTCCTCCGATGCCGCAGAATCCCTGAAAAGCAGGAGCGGGGAGGGGTTGCCTTTCTGGCGTATTGAACAGTTCAAAGGAGTGCCGGAAGGTAAATACAGGATTGTACTGCAGGGCAGTAGCGAGGAGGCTCAGCTTGATTTCGCGGTCAAAAGTCAACCGGTTCAGTCCTCCGACCAGGGAGTCTGGAAAACGGAGAAGGGATGGGATGCCGCGTCCGAAGAGCTCTATTCGGCCTGGGTCAATGCGCTTTTTTACGATGCCGATGAACGCGCCTCCTGGAAAGCCTTGGACGAGGTGACCCAGAACCGGGACAGAAATTTTCTCTACAACCATCTCTCTCTTAATGAAGACAATGCAGTCGATAAAAATCGGGTTCTGATGCAACCCGACTGTGCTGATAATCCGTTTTACCTCCGTGCCTATTTTGCCTGGAAGCTGGGACTTCCTTTTGGTTACCATGAGTGCGACCGTGGTTATCTTGGAAAGGCTCCAAGAACAGGCAGGTGGGTCACCAATGAGAGTGGACTCTCCGGATCTAGTCCGACCCGGAAGTTCAATACTTTTGTGCGAATGGTGATGAACGGTGTTCATTCTGGGACTGCCCGCACTGCACTGAACGACGAAAACTCTGATTATTATCCACTTCCACTTACTGCAAGTGCGCTACGTCCCGGAGTGGTTTTTGCCGACCCTTACGGTCACACGCTGATTCTTGTCCGCAGGGTTTCCCAAACTTCCGATACACCGGGGGTACTTCTTTCGGTCGATGCCCAGCCAGATGGTACGGTTGGCATCAAGCGGTTCTGGAAGGGCAATTTTCTGTTTAATACCAGCGAAGTGGTTGGTGAACCCGGTTTTAAAGCATTCAGGCCAATTTTATTGAAAGAGGGTAAGCCCCGTCTTATAAGTAATGAAGGGATTTCTGCCAATCCGGGACTGGTATCCTTCTCCATCCAGCAAAAGAGTATGGAGAGCGGAGATTTTTACCATACCATGGAGCGGATCATCAATCCAAAACCACTCGATCCTGAAGCGGCCCTGCTCGACCTCATTCAGGCGTTGAACGAGCAATTGATTGTGCGAATCACCTCTGTTGCCAATGGCGAAGCCTACATGAAGTCGCATCCCGGTGAGGTGATTGGCATGCCGGGAAGTCCGGCCGGCGTGTTTCAGGCAGGAGGGCAGTGGGAGGACTTTTCAACCCCCAACCGCGATCTTAGATTATTAATTGCCATGGATGCTGTTCTCGATTTTCCTGATAAGGTATTTCGTTCGCCTGAAGATTATAAATTTCCAATGCTGAAATCTTCCGAAACTGTTAAAAAGGAGCTGGAAGAGCTGTTATACAGGAAATTGAATGAGCTTTCTATTACCTATACGCGCACCAATGGCACGGAACAGAAGTTGACCATGGGTGAGATCTTGAAAAGGAGAGAAGCTTTCGAAATGGCCTACAATCCGAACGATGGAATCGAAATACGATGGGGTGCGCCAATTGGCAGCGAAGAGCGCTCCACCTGCAAACGGCAGGTCCCGGCCAACCAGTTGGCAAGAATGAATGCGACCCGTTCATGGTTTCATAAACGGCTGCATCCACCGACGTAATCAAGATTAAGCCTTAGAAATGTTTTGGTGCCAGATGAACGAATTATGAGCAAAATTTATCTATTCAGAGATCAGAAAGTAATGCTTGATAGTGATTTAGCTGATTTGTATGGCGTCGAAACGAAAGTATTAAAACAGCAAGTCCGCAGAAATTCAGATCGCTTTCCTCATGATTTTATGTTTGAATTGACTGAAAATGAATTCTCTATCTTGAGGTCACAATTTGTGACCTCAAGTTGGGGAGGTGTTCGTTATTTACCAATGGTAAGATCATAGGATACAAAACTGATGAACCTAATACAAATTGACTTTCCTGGGTTTCCCCGTTTCTCCGTTTCTCCGTTTCTCCGTTTCTTCCTTTCCCTTTCCCCCAATTTGAAAACGGACTACTGCCCTCCTGCAATTAATATTTAAAAAACTATATTTGTGTAGAACTAACAATAACAAACAAACATTGAAAGTGATTCCGGAGGATAATGAATTGGTTATAAAGCTTCAAAAAGGTGATGTGGAAGCTTTTGATCTGGTTTATTCTAAATATGCCGGTAAGTTGTATGGCTTTGCCTTCAAATACCTGAAATCGGCAACCGAAACTGAAGAATTGGTTCAATCTGTATTTCTCAAAGTTTGGGAGAATCAAAATAATCTCAGAAAAGAGTCATCCTTCAAATCCTATTTATTTACCATTGCCTACAATGAAATTTGTAATCTTTTCAAGCGAAGAGCTCATCTTCAGAAATTTATTGGCAATCAGTTGATCGAAAAACATCCAACTTCAAGTGAAACCGAGGAGATGATCAATTATAATTCCATTCTGGAGCAATTATACGAGATTATAGCCAAACTCCCGGAGAGACAACGTACTATTTTCCTAAAAAGCCGTCAGGAGGGTAAAACGAACAAGGAAATTGCCACTGAACTTGGGCTCTCATCCGGAACTGTCGATAATTATATGTCCGAATCCCTGAAATTTATCAGAAGTAATCTTCAGGACAAGAATTTTTCATTGCTTCTGTTGTTCTCCCTCTTTTTGTCGTAAAAGATTTAACCACAAAGGGCTCGAAGTATGCACAAAGGACACAAATATGTGCCTGATTGGTAGTACTTTGTGATATTTGTGTTATGCCATTGTGCCCTTGGGGTAAAATATCTTCCTTTTTGATATGAGATTGTATCCCGTCGATTGTATAGTAAGACAGAAAAGGGAAGGAAAACAGAATTTCAATCCTGCCACAAACAATTAAACATGCTGCATAACAACGAAATTGAACGAATTGAAAGATACATTGGCGGTTCAGCTGATACCAATGATAGCTCATTTGTCGAATCCCTTTTTATTAATGGTGCAAAGAACCTTGAATTACGAAATTACCTGGAATTGGAGTGGGAGAGTGGCCATCACCATGATATTCCATCAGATAAAGTTCTGAACAGTATGCTGGATCGGGTCCACCACTTAATCAGAAACAAAGAAAATAAAAATAGAAAGTTATTTGTTCCCCGGTTTCTCAGGGCTTTTAGTCGGGTTGCCGCAATTTTGTTTCTCCCTTTAATCTTAGCAGGTAGTTTTACAATCATATATTTGTTAAAATCATCAAGTTCCAATTTTGAGGAGTCAGCCAATTCGGTTATCCATGCACCGCTGGGATCTAGGGTCTCCTTTAACCTTCCAGACGGGACTAGCGGTTGGCTGAACAGCGGATCAAATCTAACCTATACCTTACCTTTTAACAAAAACAGAAAGATTGCACTTAACGGAGAAGCCTGGTTCAATGTCACTCACGACGAAAGCCATCCGTTCGAGATCAGTGCCGGCGATTCAAAGGTAAAAGTCCTCGGGACCAGTTTTAACGTAAGCGCTTACCAGGAATCTAAATATGTTGAGGTAGTGCTTCAACATGGAAAGGTAGAATTTTATCAGGATAGCCAGTCAGAGAAGGTAACCCTGGCGCCTGCACAAAAATTGGTTTGCAGCAACGGAAAAGTGAGGGTGACCACCACAGATCCTTCTAAATACGAGGCTTGGACTGAGGGCAAACTGGTTTTCAGGGGAGACAACATGGCCGAAGTTGCCCGGCGAATTGAGCGCTGGTATAATGTAAAAGTTATTCTTACGGATCCGGAGCTGGAAAAATACTCCTTCCGGGCAACTTTTGAGGACGACTCACTGAATGAGGTTCTTAGATTACTTGGTAAAACTTCCCCTATTGAATTTTCAATTAGACCCAGTGTCATGAAACCAGATGGAACAATAGAAAAGGAGGTTGTTTCACTTTATAAAAGGGATAATAAAATGAATATTAATCAAAATAAATAGACTATGGCAAAAAATTGACAAAACTAACAAACGTGAAAAAAGGAAATCGCGCCAACGATTTCCTTAAAAATGATCCATTTAGGAATTTTTTATAACAAACATTACAAAGGTATGAAAAAAAATTATTCAGACTGGGAATCGCTGTTTCATTCCCTAAAAAAAACACTATTCATTATGCGTATAGCTATTGTACTATTGCTGGTTGGTTTTCTGCAAACCCGGGCAAACGATGCCTATTCGCAGAAAACTAAACTTTCAATCAGTTTCTCGAATACACAATTAGCAAAGGTTCTCGATGAAATTGAGAACGAGAGCGAGTTTTTCTTTCTATACAACGAAAAATTGATTGATGCCAATCGTAGAGTGTCCATCGAGGCAAAAGAGGAGAAAATTGATGAGGTGCTTAAAACCCTCTTTGCCGGGACCGATGTTGAGTACTCAATTTCTGATAGAAAGATCATTCTTGCCCCTAACTTTTTATCAGAATCACAGCAAGAAGGCAAAAAAGTAACTGGAAAAGTCACTGACTCTTTCGGGGCAACCCTCCCTGGCGTTTCTGTGGTGCTTAAAGGAACTTCAACAGGGGTAATAACTGATTCCAACGGAAATTATTCATTGTCGGGTATTCCGGCAAATTCTATCCTAATATTCTCTTTTGTCGGAATGAAGCCCCAGATGGTAACAATTGGGAACAAAACTTCAATTAATGTCGCTCTGGAAGAAGAAACTATTAATTTGGATGAGGTTGTTGCGATTGGATACGGTACAGTTAAAAAGCAAAATTTAACAAGCGCGATATCCAAAATTACAGATGATGCAATAAAGTTAAGGGCAATTCCAACTTTGAGCGAAGCTTTTGCCGGACAATTGGCAGGGGTGAGGGCTCAGACTACTTCTGGTAGGCCTGGTGCTGAACTCCAGATAAGAATTAGGGGGATCAACACAATCAATGGGAATACCAATCCTTTATACGTTGTTGATGGGATTGCCAGGGATGGCATAGCAAATATCAACCCGAATGATATTGCCACTATTCAGGTGCTAAAAGACGCTTCGGCAACTTCA
>Ga0265297_10004930_pt1 | contig 21059 bp, 14 predicted proteins | sample Munlanlwell13791_FD_192502 | JGI IMG/M metagenome (GOLD analysis project Ga0265297, IMG submission 192502) | Leachate microbial communities from a municipal landfill in Southern Ontario, Canada - Leachate well 137-91 | ecosystem: Engineered > Solid waste > Landfill > Unclassified | place...
CACCCCATCCTGCCGATCGAAGACGCCCAGTTGGATGGCCTGAGCAGCACCCTCGCTCAAGTCATCCAACACGCCCAGGCGGAAGAAGCACTGAGGGCGAGCGAGGAGAAACACCGGGGTCTCTTCGAAAGCTCCCGTGACGCTCTCATGACGGTTGAGCTTCCCTCTGGGAAGTTCTCCTCCGGTAATGCGGCCGCCCTGAAGATGTTCGGGATGAAGGACGAGGAGGAACTGATTTCTTACGGTCCGTGGGAACTGTCTCCCGAACGGCAGCCAGATGGGCGAATCTCCGTGGAGAAAGCCAAGGAGATCAATGAGACGGCCTCGCGCGATGGCTCTCACTTCTTCGAGTGGACGCACCAGCGGATCGACGGCGAAGAGTTTCCCGCCGACGTGCTGCTGACTCGGATGGAGCTGGGAGGAAAGATGATACTCCAAGCCACCGTCCGCGACATCACCGAGCGCAAGCGGGCAGAGGAGGAAATCCGCAAGCTCAACACCGATTTGGAGCGGCGGGTGGAAGAGCGCACCGCCCAGCTTCAAGAGGCGAACAAGGAACTGGATACGTTTTCCCACAGTGTGTCGCACGACTTGCTCGCGCCGCTGCGGAGCATCAACGGCTTTGCGAGCATGTTGGTCGAGGAACACGCTAAGCGGCTCGACGAGGAAGGCCGTGGCTTGTTGGGAACCATCTGTGGCGAGGCCGATCGGATGAGCCAGATGGTTGGCGAACTGCTGGCGTTCTCGCGGCTCGGACGACAATCCATGCTTATGGCGGAGGTGGATATGACAGCGCTGGCGCAAGCGGCCTTTGACGAGTGCGCGGCGCAAGCGCCGGGCCGCAAGCTCCAGTTCAAGCTGCAACCGCTACCGTCGGCCCAGGGCGACGCGGCCATGCTTTCCCACGTGTGGGTCAATCTCATTTCCAACGCCATCAAATACACTCGCCCCAAACCGGTGGCTAAAATCGAGATCACCGGCCGCGCCGATGGCAACGAGATCGTTTACTGCGTGAAAGACAACGGCGCAGGTTTCGACATGAATTATGTACAGAAGCTCTTCGACGTGTTTCAGCGGTTGCATACCGAGGCGGAGTTTGAGGGCACAGGTGTGGGGCTGACCATCGTCCAACGTATCATCAAGCGCCACGGCGGACGCGTTTGGGCCGAAGGAAAGGTCAACGAGGGAGCTGCGTTCTATTTCACACTGCCCAGACCTGTCGAATCAGGTCCTGTTCGTGACTAATTCATTGCCGGCCATGGAGATTGTGCTGCGCGCGGGGAATTAAACATAGGCGCAGTGCGGGCTGGCAAATCGCGTCCCCTGACAGATTACCACAGCTTCTCAACTCCGAGGCGGGACGTTGCCATTGGATCGCGCCAACGCCGACTGATGCTGGCGGCGCAGCCAGATCAGGGCCGTCAACCCGACCAACAGGACACCCCCCACCGCCCATGTACTGGCGTTTGGATTTGCCGGCGCGAAATGGAGCGCAGCCGCGCCGATGGCGGGGCCGAAGAAGTTGCCGGCGCCGATGGCCGCTTCGTGCAGACCACCGTGTTCGCCTTTCGTATCACCGACGTCCATCGAGTAGAAGAGTGACGAATAGTAGATCAGGCCGACGGCGAGGCCGAACACGATCTGGCCCAGCGCCACGAGCCAGAGACCTGACGCCAGCAGGACCATCAGGAATCCCGCAATCAACGCGAGGAACGCCATCAGCAACCAGCGAAACCGGTAATGCCAGCCGGTCCATCGCCACAGCAGCACGAACGCGCTGAAGCGGGCAAAAAACCAGATGGAACAAAACAATCCGCTCTGCGCAACCGTGAGTTCAAACTTGTGCGCGAGGCCGGGGATCACCGACAGCAGGGTGTTCATCGCCACATAGGCAAAGGGATTCGCCAGCCAGGCCATTTTCAGGAACGTAGCCGGGCTGACAGGCTGCTTGAATGCGACGGCCTCCGGCGTGTGTGTAGCGGGCACAGGCGGAATGGGCGGCGCAACCACAACGGGCTGGCGGTCGAGCCAGATCAACGTCAGCAGTTGGCTCAGATGGATGATGATGGGAAGCCAGAAAAGGCTCGCCTTGCCGAGATGATCGAAGAACGCGCCACCGACGAGATAGGCCACCGCCGCGCTGGAAGCCCACGTGATGTTGTAGATGCCCACCAGCCTGGGAATTTGACTCGCCGGCTCTCCTTCCGTGATGAGTGCTTCGAGGGCCGGCCACGTAAAGCACATGCCGAGCATCCAGCCGGCGAACGTCGCAATCTTGGCCCATACCGGTGGCAAGACCATGCCGGCAAACAAACAGACGCACACTCCGATAAAACTCACACGCAACGCCGTGTGATAGCCAAACCGCTGGGCAAATTTTCCCGCCTGCCACGAGCCAACGCAGTAGACCACGCCGTTGAGCGCGCTGACGGCGAGATTGTCGCGGTTGCCGAAACCAAAATCGTCACGCAACAGAAAGAGCAGATAGTTGGAGTAGAACGACGCCGCAAAGGAGCTGGCGCCTCCAAAGAGGAAATAAAGTGTTTTTCGCTGATGCCGGGTCATGGGTGGAAACAAGGGACGGGGTTGAAAGCGCCGCTCAACCATCAATCTCCTCGATCGCCTTGCGGCAATACCACTTCACAGCCCCGGACATGGGCGGCTGGAGTGTGTCGAGATCGGTGGTCGAACACCAGCGGATGTCGTGGTGCTCGGCGGCAGCAAGCTTGAGCTGGCCATTGAGGGGCCGCGCCCAGTAAAGCATGCCAACGTGCTCATGAGTGTCGTTGATGCGGTGAATGTCGAGGAAGCGCGGGGCGATCAGCGCGCGGCTGCCCTGCTCGGTCGTCGGTGGCCGGTTGCCGAGCAGTTCCACGTCCAGGCCACTTTCTTCCTTTGCCTCGCGCAGCGCGGCCGCTTCAGGATCTTCATCCAATTCGATGTGCCCGCCGAGCGGCAACCACCGATCAAGGTTGCGGTGATGAACGAGCAACAGCTTGCGCCCGTGGACGACAAAAATCGCCACGGTGAAATCTATCTTTTCGTGTATGTGCGCCATACGAGACGAGTGTGGAGGGTAAAAGCCGAATAGTGAACTGCAAAAGCGCACCCACAAACTCACATACGGGGCGGCATCAGAGGCGTTCGCCACGACCTCAGACGGAAGAGTCTGGACTTTGCTGCCGCCTTTTGTCCGAAGATTGCATTGGGGTATTTCTTTGCGCACGACTCATAGCGTTTCGCGAGAGTCTTGAGGTCGCTTGAGCCGCCTCCGATCGCTGCTTGCGCCAGCGCCAGGGACTCGTCGGCTTCGATGGACTCGTATTCCGTCCGGGCATCACTCTCCCCGCGGACGTCCGTCGCCGCTGACAATGCCCTCAGCATCGCCTCGATCCTGGCCGGGCGATCCTTGAAGACAGATACGCCCCCGCCGGCTGGCTCCCCGATCACGGATTGCAGGCGCTTCAGTTCGACATAACGCTCAAACCTGCCTGCAAACTTCGCGTTGCGAGCATCGAGAGCCTCGTCCATGCGGGCGTTCAGGAATGCCGCGCCGTCGCCGGAGACACTGAGTTTCCTCAATCCATTCAGTTCGCAAAAGTCGAGGGCGTCCTCCATCCGGTCAGCCGGCGCCCATTCGTGGCCTCCGTTGAAGGTGGCAAATCGGTGAAGCGTGTGACGTGGCAGTTCCCGTTCGAGCATCCCCATCTCGAGGCGGTTTGGATCTCCGACGCCAAAGATTCCATAGACGCAGATGTCCTTCTGCTCCATCGCGGCCATGTGGTAGCGGCCCGTCGCGGGGTTTTGAATGAAGCCCGCGCCTTGGAGGATAAGGCCGGCAAAACCGGGGCGGAGACCGACGTTCAGGCTCTGGACTCTGGCACCGCCGGAAAGCCCGGTGGCGAACTTCATGCCTTCCTGAATCCTGAAGCGTTTCGTAGCGTCGTCGTGCGCCGCGACGAAGTTGCCGGACGGGACGCCATCCTCGGCGTCGTTGCGCGACTCAACGAGCATGATGACGATCCAGCGCCGCTTGTCCATGGCACCGGCGATGTTCTTCATTCCTGCGTTACCGCCTGGAGCCGCCACGAACATCGCGGGAAACCGCCTCTGCGCACTCGCATAGTAACCTTTCGGCAACAGAACGTGGTAGTGGTAGGAACCCGGCTTGATGCGGGTCTTCAAGCCGCCATCGCCCACGGGAAGCTCCCGAATATTGATTGAACACCGGATCTTGCAGACAATTCCTTCGGGAATGGTGGAGTTGAGAGGCGTGTCAGCCGCGTCTGCGCCGCCATGGAGTTGCAAAGCCAATATCAATGCGCAGGCGCAGCGGATTTTCATCGGAGCAGCAGTGTACCCGCCACCGCCGGCGCCACAAACAGAAAATCCCGGCGCACCTTCCCTCCAAAAACACTGCCAGACACGCAAGAACCGATGAGGGTCTTATGTGGGAGAGGATTGATGGCGCGCCAGACGATTGCTGACCAGCCATAATGGCAATCCCAGTGCCAGCAAGCCGCACGAGACGAGCGCGATCCACGGTTTATAAACGACGGCACTGTAGATCAGAAACGCGCACACGCTGGCAAACACCAGTGGCGTCAGCGGGTAACCAAGCATTCGATAGGGACGTTCCACATGTGGCTCTTTGAAACGCAGCACGATCACCGCCAGCGTTGAGCCGAGGTAGAACGAATACACCGTCGCCGCCGTGTAAAGGACCGCGTCCACAAACGAACCGAGCACGATGATGAGCGTCACGGTGATCGCGCCTTGCAGCAGCAGCGCCGCTGCCGGCGTGCCAAAACGCGCATGCCATCGCCCCACAAACCGGAACAGCGGATGATCCGCGCCGACGGCATAGGAAATCCGCGCGCCGGTAAAGATGAGGCCGTTGACCGCGCCGAGCGCCGACACACAGATCAACGCACTGACCAACCCACCTGCCACCCGCGGCAGCGCTACGCTCACTGCGTCGGCAGCCACTGCTTTCGAACCGGTCAATCCCTCGTAGCCCAACGCGTAAAGGAATGCGCCGTTAACGGCCAAATAGAGACCTATCACCGCACCCATGCCCAGCACCAAAGCGCGCACGATGTTACGGCGCGGGTTGCGCACCTCGGCCGCGACGTAGGCCATTTCGTTCCAGCCGCCGTAGGTGAACAACACGAAGATCAGTGCCAGACTGTAGGGCAAATGCCCCGTCGTCTCCGCGCGCGGCGGCTGCGGCGGCGCAAGGAAAGCCGCGCCCACGATTGCCAGCAAACCGATGGCTTTGGCGGTAGTCAACAGGTTCTGCGTCCACTTGCCTTCGCGGACACCCACCACGTTGATGAAGGTAAAGACCACCGTTGCCAGAACGGCATAGCATTGCTGCCCGTAAGGGAACGCGCTGCCCGCCAGCGGATCCCATACCGCGCAGGCGTAGGTCGCAAAGGCAAACGCCATCACCGCGATGTCGCCCGGCCGCACGATGGCCATCTGCGCCCAACCAAACAAGAAGCCCGCCCATTTTCCATACGCGCGCCCGAGGTAAACATAATCGCCGCCCTCGTGCGGGTAAGCCGTCGCCAGTTCGGCGTAGCCGAGCGCGCCACAGAGCGAAAGCAAACCGCCCAGCACCCAAATGCCAAGCACGCCCCACGCGCTGCCCGCGCCCCTGGCAATGTCGGGCGCCATCTGGTAGATGCCCGCGCCAATGATGATGCCAACGATCAGGCAGGTGGAGTCGAACAACGACAGTTGCGGCGTTGGCTTCTGCGTCATGCCGCAGCCTACCGTTTCTTCAACGTCACGCCAATGCCGGAAGTCTCCATATCCAGAAACAGCGTTTCCAGTTCCGGGCTGCTGGTGATGGCCTTGACGAAACGAGAATCCGCCTGTCGCTGGTTCATGTTGTGAGCCACAATCAAACCGCCCGGTCGGACCAACGGCAGCAGCTTGTTCAGATAATCGAGGTAACCTTCCTTGTCGGCGTCGAGGAACAGCAGATCAATCGGCCCCTTGAGCTTCTTGACCTCCTCGTGCGCGTCGCCTTCGACGAGCGTGACAATGCCCTCGACACCCGCGCGTTTGAAATTCTCGCGGGCCTTCGCCGCGCGACCGGCGTCAATTTCGTAAGTCGTCAGCTTGCCGCCGGTTTGCTCCAGTGCCATCGCGAACCAAACCGCCGAGTAACCAATCGAGGTGCCGATCTCAACAACGTGCTTGGCGCCAATCGATTCAGCCAGCACTCGCAGGATGCGGCCATCGTCGTCAGGCACGCTCATGCTGCCGCGGCGCTGGTTCTGGCTCATGTCGGCCAGCACGGCGAGGATTTTCTTTTCCGTGTCGGATTTCGGCTGGACCTTGCTGGTAAACGAAGTGCTGCCGTCGCGGCCGGATCGTCCTTGGGGTCCGCCAAAGCCACCTCCCTGCGGCGGCATGCCCGGTCCGCCACCCGGCCTTCCGCCCGGACGCAGTTCGTCAGCAGTCAGCTTTCCGTCCTTGTTCGCGTCGAGCGATTTCAGAGTCTCGGCAGCCTTGGCCATTTCCGCGGCATCAATCGTGCCATCGCCGTTGAGGTCAAACGTACGCAGCAGTGGCGACATAAACTGAGGCGGCCCACCACGCCCGGGACCGGTACGTTCGCCACGCGGCGCATCCGAGGGCCCCTGCGCACACGTGACAACGCCCAGTGCTGCTACTGTGAACGTTATGATGGCTTTGTTCGCAATCTGCATTCTCATTTCACACTCCAATTCAAAGGTTACAGAACTCGATCATGTTGTAGAACGACAGGGACGTTCGTTTATTGGCGTTCGGGCATGAGAAAGACATGTGAGGACTCCCTTTCGGGGTTTGGACAAGCATCACGGGTCCGTTTCATGAACCTGACAATCCTCGCTGTTTCAGAAGCAACTGACAAACGTCTGCCAACGAACTGATCCGCAATACAGGTGTGGAACACTCCTCTTCAGCAACATCATCAGTCCAAGAAGCTCGACGCGGAAGACGTGAACAGGCCGATTACTGCCTGAACCACTCGACGGTACGACGGAGGCCCTCGGTCAGCTCGACGCGCGGAGTGCCGTCGAGAAGGCGGTGGGCTTTGGTGATGTCGGCCAGAGAATGCAGCACGTCGCCCGGCCGTGGTGGCGCGTAGGCGGGAGTGATGGCGGTGCCGAGAATGCTATTGATGGTAGTGATGAGTTCGTTGACGCTGATGCGCCGTCCGCCGGCAATATTGAAGGTCTGGCCGACGGCTTCAGGGGCGGCACTCGCGGCGGCGAGGTTGGCGTCCACGATGTTGGCGACATAGGTGAAGTCGCGCGTCTGCAAACCGTCACCAAAGACGGTGGGTGCCCGCCCGGCAAGCAGGCTGGTGATGAACTTGGGGATGGCGGCGGCGTATTCAGACTGCGGATCCTGGCGCGGGCCATAGACGTTGAAGTAGCGGAGGCAGAGGGTCTGGAGGCCGTACGTGCGGGTGAACAACGCGCAGTATTGCTCGCCAATGAGTTTGTGCAGGCCGTAGGGAGAGATGGGCGTCGGGGTCATGTCCTCGCGTTTCGGCAGGGTCGGCGAGTCGCCATAGACGGCGGAGGAGCTGGTGAAGACAAGGCGCTGGACATGAGCGTCTCGCGCCGCGAGAAGAACATTGAGAGTGCCGTTGACGTTGACGTCGTGAGACGTCAGCGGATCAGCGACCGACTTGGGCACGCTCGGCATCGCGGCAAGGTGGAAAACAACGCGGACGCCGGCCATGGCGCGGGCAACAGCGGCGCGGTCGCGGATGTCGTCGCGGATGATCTCGGCGCGGTCACCCCAGGAGCGGAGGTTGGCCTCACGGCCGCTGGAGAAATTGTCGAGGATGCGGACGGACTTGCCGTCGCGCACGAGGCGCTCGGCGAGGTGTCCGCCAATGAAGCCGGCGCCGCCGGTAACGAGATATTCAGGCATGAGAAATAAGAAGCGTCAACGGCCGACGCTGAGGTAGGTGAAGCCGAGATTTTTCATCGTCATCGGGTCGAGGAGATTGCGACCGTCAAACAAGGTCGGATGCGCCATCAACGGCTTGATCCTGCCGAAGTCGAGCTGCTTGAACTCGTCCCATTCGGTGGCAATGATCATGGCGTCGGCGCCGCGCACGGTTTCGTAGGGATCGGCGCAGAGCGTGACGTTGGGCAGCAGAGGCCGCGCCTTCTCCATCGCCTGCGGATCGTATGCGCGGATATGAGCGCCTTCCTTTTGGAGCGCGAGAACGAGGTCCACTGCCGGAGAACACCGCGCGTCGTCAGTGTTCGCTTTGAAGGCAAGGCCGAGGACGGCAACGACCTTGTCTTGCAGCACCCAGAGCGTATCCTGAATGCGCTTGACGAAACGCTGAAGCTGGCTGGCGTTGATGTTTTGGACTTCCTTCAGGAGGCGAAAATCGCAGCCCAGCTCCTGGGCAATGGCGATGAAGGCCGAGATGTCCTTTGGGAAGCAGGAACCGCCGTAGCCGAGGCCCGCATTGAGGAAGGCCCGGCCGATGCGCTTGTCCATTCCGATGCCGTCCACGACCTGCTGGATGTTGGCATGGCTGGCCTCGCAGAGCGCGGAGAGAGCGTTGGCGTAGGAAATCTTGAGGGCAAGGAAGGAGTTGGAGGCGTGCTTGATGAGTTCGGCGGAATTGATGTCGGTCACGATGATGGGCGCGTTGAACGGGGCGTACACCTCCTGCATGGTGGCCACGGGACGCTGGCTGGCAACGCCGATAACGATGCGCTCCGGCTTCATCTGATCCTCGACGGCACAGCCTTCGCGCATGAATTCCGGGTTGCTGATCACGTCGAAATCCACGCCCGCCTTGTTGTAACGTTTGATGCTCTCGGCAACCTTGAAGCCGGTTTTGACCGGAACAGTGCTTTTATCCACGATGATCCGATATTCGGTCATCGCGCTGGCCACGTCGCGCGCCACGCGCTCGACGAAGCGCATGTCCACCGAGCCGTCGGCACGCGGCGGCGTGGGCACGCCAATAAAAACGACATGGCCATGGCGCACACCTTCAGCCGTGTCGGTGGTGAAACGAAGGCGGCCTGCGGCGACGTTGCTGCGGATGAGCGGTTCCAAGCCGGGTTCGTAGATGGGAATCTGGCCCGCTTGCAGCATGGCGATCTTGGCGGGATCGTTGTCCACACAAAGAACGTCGTGCCCTTTTTCGGCAAGACAGGTGCCGGTAACGAGTCCGACATAACCAGTGCCAATGATGGTGAGTTTCATACGTCGAGTCGCGTTGAGGGTTTGGATTTTAAAAAAAACGGGTTACTGGCCGGCGTGGAGTCGCAGTGCCGGCAATGCCTTCAAGGCACAGGCGAGGTAGACGTTATACTCGGTGGCGCCGTTGCCGAATTCCTGGTTGCTAAGGTTCAGCGACACCTCCCAGTCATGGAAGTCGCGGATGATGGAATACTCCTGCATATAGGCGCGGTCGTTGGCCGTGTCGATGGCATACAGGGCTCGGATGGCCCAGTTCTCGGTAATCGCCACGTGGGCGATCATACTGTAGAAATCGCTGTTACCCCCAAAAATGCCGTCCACGTCGTCAATATACCGCCGGGAGAAGGCGATCTCCCACTTGCGCTCCTTGATGAACCGGATGGTGGCATTGGCTTCCAGCAGGTCACCCTTGTCAGAAGTGCGACTGTCGAAATCAAGGACGAGCCATCTGAACGGGCGCGCTTCCATCTCGCTATAGATATCACTGATGCTGCTCTGGTTCTTGTACGTCCCTGACGACGTCAAATATGGGTAGCTCGTGCCGCGCCATTCACCGTAAACGTTTACGTTGAGGAAATCCTCGCTTTGGCCATCGCGTTTGGTCTGCAACTTGTTACGAACGCCTGCGCGGACGGTTTGCATTCGATCAATCGCGTCGATCTGGTCGTTGGCCGGGAAATCGTTGGGCAGCAGGCGTGTGGTGGCGAGGTTGCGGTCGAAACGGCCGTTGCTGTCAAACTGGTAGAAGTTGACCGGCCGCGTGTCCGGCGTCGGGATATACGCCCCGTCCACAACAGGCTGGATGATATGCCGCAAGCCATGCACATCCCAGAAGGTGTCGTTCACATCATAGACGCGCGACATCTTGAACGAGCTTTCGAGACCCAGAGGGAACACCACGCGGCCGTCCTGCGGGCCGCCATCGGTGAATCCCGGCGCAGGACTGCCAGCGATCGTCCGGCTATACCACGTCTGGCGCACGCCCGCGCGCGGCGTCACTGACAGCCATCCGAAATACATCTGCGGATAGCTGAGCTGATGCAGCCAGTCGAATCGCGTGACGTTGTAGTCGTCCCGCGTCGGTGAGTATGGAATCAGTGGATTGATGAAGCTGTTGGAATCAATGCTCGAGAAGTGCTTCTGGAGATGCGCAATGGTGAGCGAGCCGTCGTAGTAGATCGGCGAGCCGAAGAGCTGCTGGCGCTTCACGTCAATGGCCACTTCCGGAAGCTGCTCGGTGGTGGTATAGACCCCGCTCACCGGCGGACGCACCCAGGCGGATATCATGTAACCGGGATCGTATTTCTCAATCTCAAGCGTGCTTTGCGGTTGCGCCTCGTTCCGGAACTCGTCGCGGAAGAAGTCCTCAATCACCCGCGAGTCGCTCTGCCTCTTGACGTTCGCCTTGAACGTGATGTCCTCACGCAACTTCGTCTGGTTTTGCCACGCCACGCGGTAACGATCCTTCGGAACCGTCTCGTATGGATTCGTCCAGGACTGGCTGTTGGGCCGGGTGTCGTGGGCGTAGTAAGTGATCAACTTGCCGGTGCCAAGAACCTTGTAGCGGTAATCCACATCCACGCCGCCCGCAAAGCCGCGCTTCACGCGATAGTCAGCGTGATAGGCGCCGGAAAGATTCTCGTCAAGATACCAGTTGTAGGAGGTCAGCAAGTAGAAACCAAAACGGCTGTTCGAGCCAGGCTCAAATTCAAAGGTCTGACGGTTGTTCTTCAGCGAACGGCTGATGTGAGGCAGGTAGAAGAGCGGCACGTCGTCTACCCGCAGCGTCACGCCGCGTGCCACGACCTTGTCGCCCGGGTAGAAATCCATGCTGCGCGCGCGCAACCCCCAGTGCGGCTGCGGATCGTCGCACGTCGTGACGAGACCGTTCTTGACGACGTACTTCTCCCCCACCTTCTCGATTTTCTCGCCATGAATAAAAAACGGGTAATTAAACGCGCGGCTCTTATCCAAAATCGTCTGGCCGGTGTCGAAATTGTAATAGAGGTGCTCGCAAATCCACTGCATCAAGCCCTGATAGAGATGCACGTTGCCTTCCGCCCACATGTCGTGCGTGACGCTGTTGTAGCGGACATGGTCGGCGGTCAACCGCAACGAGCCACGAGTCAGCACCACGTCTTTCTCTGCGTAGGCGATGTTTGTGGTCTGATCGAAGCGCAACGTCCCGTCATCCGCGACCTCGATTTTGACCTCGGCTTTCAGGTCCGGTTTCGCGAACGGCGGCGTCTTCTCCGACGGCGACGCGGCAAAGCCGTGCGCCGCCAGCAACAATGCGGCGAAACACCAACCTCGAACGCTCCCTGTCAGAGGTGAAGCAAACACAGTGATGTTACCTAGCAGAAGCCTTTTGCTGCTGGCAATAGAAAACCATCCGCGTCGTCGCAAACATCCGGCACCCGTGCCATGCATCATTGCAGTCCTCATGGCTCATCGTCCGGCGCCGTCCGAAAGATGGCGGTGCCAATGCGCACCATCGTCGTGCCTTCCTCGATGGCAACCTCAAAATCGTTCGTCATGCCCATCGAAAGCGTCGGCAGCGGGATGCCATGCCGGGCCTGAAGCCGGTCGCGCAGTTCACGTAACGCGCGGAATGTCGGCCTCGCCTCCTGCGGATCCTCAAAAAACGGCGCCATCGTCATCAACCCCTGGATATCCAGACGAGGCAACCTGTTCAACTCGGCCAGCGCCTCCATCACCTCATCAGGTTTGAAGCCAAATTTCGTCGCTTCGCCGGACACGTTGCACTCCAATAGCACCGCCAACCTGCGGCTGGCATGCCCGGCGAACTTGTCCAGTTCGCGCGCCAGCCGGACGCTGTCCACCGACTGGATGGTGTGGAACAATTCAACGGCCTCACGCGCCTTGTTCGTCTGCAGGTGACCGATGAAGTGCCACTGTAGCTTGCCCGGCAACTCGGAAATCTTCGCCTTCGCCTCCTGAATGCGGCTTTCGCCCAATACGGTCACGCCTTCGGCAATGGCCTCGCGCACAATCTCCGGCGGATGCGTCTTGCTCACGGCTACGAGTTGAACATCGGCGGCGCTCCGCCCCGCACGCGACGCGGCAGCCTGTATGCGGGCGCGGACGGCAGCGAGGTTTTCAGCAATCGTTGGCATTGAGACAATTAATCGATGTGTTTAACGGCGCGGACAACCTGTTTTGTGAAACGAACGGCGCCGATCACTTTCCGAAGAACTCCATCACCGCATCGTCCATCTGCAGATTGAATACGCGCCACTTGTCTGCCGGACGGTAGAACACGATCCGCCATCGCACCGGCGCAACGTCCGAGCGTGTGAGGTAGGTCAGCCGGCAGAGATTTCTGCCGACAAATTCGACGTTCGCCACATCATAACCGCGCATGCTCCCGTAACTCTGGAGCATCTCCCGCGTGCGTTCCTCCAGCTTCGCCACGTCCTCCAGCTTGGCAGCAATCCGGCTGCCGTGCAGCAACACCGTGTAAGCCTCCGACACCTTGCCCTCGCGAAGCTGGCCAAAAAACGTCGAGCATATCTGTGTCAGCTCCGGCGGTGCTTCCTCCGCGCCCGCGACCGCGGCGCACAACAAACAGACGATAACAAAAGACAGCGTGCGTTTCATTCGGATTCCGCAGTTCTGAACTTTCGGCTTCCGTTCCCCTCCAGCAACGCCGCCAGGCACTTCTTGGCATCGCGCACGATCGGCTGGCCATGCGCAAAAGTCATCATCTCGAAATCCAGCTTCAACAGCTTCCCCAGCGATTCACGCGATTGCTTCGGATCCTTCGAGTATTTGTCTGGCAGAAACTCCATCCCCTTTTCCGGATCAAGGTTTACCAACGCATCGCCGATGAACACGATGCCGCCGTTTTTCGGCGTGAAATACGCAGTCTCACTCGGACTGCTGCCGGGTATATGAATCGCCTTCAATCCCGCCGGCAGTTTGTCGCCCTCCTTGAAACACTCGTTGACATCCATCTCCAGATCCGGCTTGGCCGACTCGTGCGCCCAAACGGGAATACGCATGTTCTCGCGCAACGAAAGCGAGGCCCGCTCATGGTTCGCATTGGTCAACAAGATGAACGCCCGGCTCGCATGACCCACCAATCTGTTCATGGCGGCCATCGCCAGGGGTAGCGGATCAAAAAGCACAACTTCCGGATCCGCTCGAAAAGCCGCTGACGAGAGCGTCGTCTTCAACTCGTCGGAGAACTGCTCCCAGTAGAATGTCTCTGGAGCGAATCGTTGAACTTCCGTCACAAACCGTTTCATGGTCCCACCCTATGCTCTTTTTCGTGGTTATCGTTTTGTTTGGTTTACCGGAGGCCGGAGACCACCGATTTCACTGTCTCTGCTCAACAAACCCGCACCGGCATACAGAACATCCTGGCATCGCACAACTGTTCGCGCAGGCTCATCGAAGCCGCGCTCCACTCTTGAAACGGAAAGACCATTGCGCAAGGTGACAGCAAAGGCAAACGAAAAAGCGGCGCAACACCACAGCAGTGTTTCACTCTTCACTCCACCGCATACCGTTTCTCGGTGTCGTATTTCTGCTGAAGACCAATGATGCGGTTGAACTCGTCGAACGTCAGCACGAGGTCGAGGTCCTTCCGGGTCGTCTCCTTGGTCTTCAGAATGCGGAAAATCTCCATCACGGCCTTTGCGGCAGCGCAAAGCCCGGCCAACGGGCAGACAATCATCTGGAAACCAAGTGCCTGGAGCTGCTTGCGGGTCAGTTGTGGAGTCACCCCGCGCTCGATCATGTTCGCCACCAGCGGCCGTGGCAGCTCCCGACCGATTCTGCGCAACTCAGCCAGCGACAGCGGCGCTTCAACGAAGAGCGCGTCAGCGCCGGCTTTCTTGTAGAGCTTGCAGCGCTCGATGGCCGCGTCGAGTCCGAGCGGCTGCCGGGCGTCGGTGCGCGCCACGATGAACAAGTCCCGCCCACTCTCTCTGGCAGCATCGCGCGCGGCGCGGATTTTGTGCGCGTGCTCTTCAGCGGTAATCACCTTCTTGCCTCGCATGTGGCCACAACGTTTCGGCCAGACCTGGTCTTCCAGGAATACGCCCGCGGCGCCGGCGTCGAGCAGCTCGCATACGGTGCGCCGGACGTTGAGCGCGTTGCCGTAGCCGGTATCGGCGTCCACGATCACCGGCGCTTTCGAGTTCTTGCAGACACGCCGCGTGGCCTCGGTGATGTCTCCGAGTGACAACAGGCCAAAGTCCGGCTCGCCCAGCGCCGTGGCACTGACGGAGTAACCGCTGATGAAAATGATCTTGAACCCGGTCTGGTTGGCAATGCGCGCGCTCAGCGCATCATAGACACCCGGCATGAGAACGGTATCGCGCTTGAGCGCCCGGCGAATGGTTTCAGCTTGAGTCATTCTTCGATTATCCCCAAGGCCCGGAGATTTCACAGATATTTTTCATGTTTTAGATTTGCCTCCACAGTTTCTGCCGTTACCATTTTCCAACGATGCGCCTGCTTCTGACAATTGCGTTTCTGCTCGCAGCAGAGCTGACTTGCGCCGCCCAGATGGCCAGCCCACGCCCGGCGACGGTGATGTTCTCAAACTCAGGCTCGTTCGTCGTCAAAGTCAACCGCGAGCCCTGGCTCCGCGGCCAGGCTGGCGCGGCGACACCCGGCTGGAAGCAGTCGTTCGTCCAAGCCGATTCAGACACAAACGTCGTCACGAAATGCGCCGACGACCGTTGGAGCTTTGCTGGCACGCTCGGCCCCAAGGAACCGCCCGATGCAGCATGGTTTTCCTACAACCAAAACCTGTTGGCCATCGGCGACCTGCTCCAGATGTCCTGGAAGTTCCGCACAGCCCGCGCAATGGAACTCGAGCTGCTCCACGTATCGCTCGCGTTGCCAGCCAGACGGTTCGCCGGCAAAACCATCCGTTTCGACAGCGTCAACCTGGTGCTGCCCGAGCAACCCGCTCCGGCCACCCAGCGCCCCATCACCGGCCGGCCGCAACGCATAATCATTGACAGCGGCTCACTCGGCTCGATTGCGATCCGATTCGACAGACCGCAGGTGGTCTGGATCGAAGACCGCCGCCAGGTCGGCGGCGATGATTTCGAGTTGCGCGTGCTGCTCGCCACCGGCGAACTGAAAGCCCGCAGCGAATACGACCTCGCGCTACAGATCGAACTCACCGAGCGACCCGAGCTGCTCGTCGGCGGCAACGGGCGTGAATTCGTGAACGACACCCGGAAATGGACGCGGTTTGATTTGCAGGACGCCGCCAAGCCTCCACCCCCGGTCGAACCGGAGAAGCGGGTACCCACCGACGCCTCCGGCCTGCTGCAAGCGCCGGCGGGGAAATTCGGCACTCTTCAAACCAAGGGCGGACACTTCGTCTGGTCCAACGGCGCGCGCCAGAGGTTTTGGGGCGTCCACCTCTCAACCGCATCTGCGCCGGCGCAGGAAGATGCGGAAGTCGTGGCCGCGCGCATCGCCCAGTTTGGCATCAATCTCATCCGCTGGACCGTCAGTAGTTACAAGCCTGACGCCGGGGAAGCTGACCGGTTTGATCGCTTCGTTGCCGAGTTGGCGCGCCGCGGCATCTACTCACACCTCACCCTGCCCACACCCCGCCCCAGCAATCCCGCCGTCGTGGCGCCGCTGGCCGGATTTGTGGAGCGTTCCGCAGACAACTGGCTGCTCCACAAGAACCGGCATACCGGCAAGCGTTGGGTGGATGATCCCTCACTGGCCTTGGTCCAGATCTCCAGCAACAGCCCGATGCTCGATCAGCCGCAGCCGGCCACAACAGCCACTCATAATCCCTCGGTTGAGCTTTACAGCCGCACCTACAAATACCTCCGCATGATCGGCGTGAAGTGCCCCATCATTACGGACGACTCCCCGCCGGCAACCACCGACCTGAACACGCTCATCAGCGCGGGCGACGCCGTCGGCATCGGCGGCGCGTGGGATCCGTTGCGACCAGATGGATTCATTGCAAACAAGGCGCTGGTATCGAGCGACGGCGGTTACCTCCGCCAGTTTGCCAGCGCGTCTGTCGCCCACAAGCCGCTGCTCATCACCCATGTCTCGCACCCGCAATCCAACGAATATCGTGCCGAAGCTCCGCTGCTTCTGGCTGCCCACGCCGCACTCCAGGACTGGGACGGCATCATCTGGGACAACTACACAAATGATCCCGCCGTTATCGGCCAATTCCCGGTGGCCGCGCGCATCTTTCTCGGCGAGCTTGCGTCACCGTCACGGCTGAGCACATGCGTGTTGCGAAACGATGCCGCCAGCATGCGATTGCCGGCGTGGCTCACTTTCACCAGCCGCTGGCGCAACGCGCTGCCCAACGTCACCGCGCCGACACCGGACATTGTCATTGCCGCCGATGGCAAAGAGACGCCGAAGGACGCGCCCGTCAAGAAGCCCATCCGCCTCGTGCAGAAAGCTGGCGACGACCCCTTCGCGCTCCAGCGCCACTGGGTGGGCGCCGCCCGCAAACTCCGCGTGCCACTTGGCTGGGAGGAAGGCCCCCAACGCGAGTTCGCCAGCGACAACGGCCAACTCGCGTGGGACCAGGACCACGGACAGTTCACCCTGCTCGCGCCTGCCTGCCGTGCAGCCGTCGGCTTCATCGGAGGCAAGACTGTGAACCTCGCAGACGTGACCTTCGACCTCAGCACACCGGGTTTTGCTGCCGTCTCCCTGACCGCACTCGACAGCAGCCAGATCAATGAATCACGCCAGCTTCTATTGACAACGGTCGCGCGATGCGAAAACACGGAGCAGCGGTGGTTTGAAAATCTGGCCGGTCACTTGAAAATGCTCAGTGCGAAACCCGGTGCGCAGCTCGAACCGGTCCGCGCCACGATCACCTTGCACCGATCCCGGGCGTTCAAGGTGTTCCCGCTCAACCCCGCCGGCCAACGCGGCCCGGAGATGCCAGCCAGTCGCATCCCCGATGGCTTCACGTTTATCGTCAACGGCGAGAGCATGTTCTATGAACTGGTGTCAGAAGGCGGCCTGCGCCTCTGGCCGTTTAAGAAGTGACGCCGGGGCCTCGCCAGCCCGATTTATGGCTTTGGGGGCCGTGTTTGTTGGTTTTCGCGTTGACCTCGGCCCAACACTGAATATAGTCAGCCGCAGTTTTACGGGTTCCGGAGTAGCTCAGCGGTAGAGCGACCGGCTGTTAACCGGTTGGTCGTAGGTTCGATCCCTACCTCCGGAGCCATCTTTTTCCACAGAAATCCACACGTTTGGTTTTTACGTGATAGTCTCACGACTGACCTGCTTCGTTCCAGCCCCTGCCCCACCCTTGTTACTGACCTCGTTAAAAAAAGGTTACCGCCATCGAAGCGCCATCAGCAGATTCGAGAAATCGTCTGTCCAGAGAATGCCGCTCGCTGCCGGCAACGGTTGCCATTGTGGATATCGTTGGAATTGCCGCCTCAAATCAGAACGTCGCGAGAGCACGATCCATTCGCTGACTTCCTTGCCGTCCCGCCGGTCCTCGTCGCTGATCGCAAAGTCCTGCCAGTCGTAACCCGTCAATCCGGCATCGACCGCCAGCGTTGCCACAATCGGTTTCAAATCCAGACGCCGGTTTGAGACGTGAAACGCAAGAATGCCGTCGTCGGCCAGCTTCGAGCAATACAGCCGCAACGCTTCCCGCGTCAGCAAGTGAACCGGAATCGAGTCCGAGCTGAACGCATCCAGCACAAACATCCCGTAATGCTTGTCCGGCGCGCTTTGCAGCTTCAACCGGGCGTCGCCCAAAACCACGCGCAGTTGCGACGCGGGACACTTGCTCATGAATGTGAAGAAGCGCGGGTCGCGCGCGATCCGTTCCACGGCGGGATCGATCTCGTAGAAGTCCCACGACTGTCCTGGTTGCGCGTAGGCTGCCAGCGCGCCCGCTCCCAATCCGATCACGCCCACGCGCGGCGGGAGCGAGTGCGCCACCGAATTGAAAAGAGCGAATGCTTGTCCAGCCGGACCATGTCGGTGGTAATACAACAGCGGCTCGCCTGCGTGCGCGGGATCAAGATGCTGCCGGCCGTGCAACGTATTGCCATGAACAAGCTGGCGAAAACGTCCAGTGCCATCCTCCGTCACTCGCAGCACGCCGAAGAAATTCCGTCCGGCTGACAGCACCCGGCTATATGTGCCAGCGTAGCCAACACTGGCCATCAACACTGCCGCCAGGCACAAGCTGAAGCGGATCGGCCGCAAAACGAACCGATACGTCACCAGCGCCGGCACAGCGAAGATTGCCAGCGTGCTCAACCGCCCCGGCTCCGCGCTCATGGTCTGCACAGCCAGAATCAATGCCAGCGTCACCAGTCCCAGCCCCGCGGGCCAGATCAAATCCCAACGATTGAAACCGCGCTGCTCGCCCACTCGCGGCGCCACTGCGCATGCCAGCAACATCACCAGGGGATATTCCAGCACCGAGTTGAAGATCATCGGCGCCAGCAGCGCGTTGAACATGCCACCCAGCACACCGCCCACCGACATCCAGAGGTAGAACTCCGTCAAATGCCGGCTGGCGGGGCGGTCCTTGGCCAGTTCGCTGTGACAGATGAACGCCGCAGCCACAAACATCAGCAAGTGCAGCACAACGAACACCACCGGCGGATGTGTGGCTTCGATGATGAATGACACCGTCAGCACCAGCGCCGGCAGGCACAACACACGGCCCATCCACGGCGATGCATACACAGGCCGGGGAGCAAACACCAAAATGAACGTAGCCAGATACAGCGCCAGTGGCACCACCCAGAACAACGGAAACGGCGCGACATCTGTTGTCAGGTAGGTCGTCACGCCCACCATCAAGCTCGACGGCACAAACGCAAGCACCACCCATCGCGCCCGGCGTCCCGGCGTCACCGGCCGGGCGTTGCGTTCTTCCAACGGCTCGGATTTCAGCTCTGCGATTTCAGCCTCCCTCTTCGGGAAACGCCACAACGCCCAGGCGCAAGCCGCCGTCAACGCCAGCAACACCGCATAGCCCGCCGTCCAGAACCTGCTCTGCGCCCAGAGCGGCAGGTTCGGCTCCACCAGCACGACGTAGCCGAACAGGCCCGCCATGCTGCCGGCATTGCTGGCCGCGTAGAGGAAATAGGCATCGTGCGCCTGCCGATGCCCGGTCTGGCTGAACCACTTCTGCAACAACGGCGCCGTCGTGCAAACCGCCAGCAGTGGCAGGCCGACCGTCGACCCCAGCAACTGCAACAGCCACGGAATCGGATTGCCCGCGCTCGGCAGCGACGCGACCGCGCCGTCGGAAATGCGGATGGGCAACACGAACAGCGGGAGCGCCATGAGAACCAAATGCAGCAGGGATTGGCGGCGCAGCCCGAGCCATTGCGTGGAGAAGTGGGCGTAGGAGTAGCCGAGCAACAACACCGTCTGATAAAACACCAGGCAGGTGTTCCAAACCGCCGGCGTCCCGCCCAGCAACGGCAGAATCATCTTGCCGACCATCGGTTCCACCAGGAACAGCAACGTGGCACTGAAAAATAGAGTTGCCGAAAACAAATAGATCATGCCGACCTCTTGCCAACACTCACCCGACCACCGATGCTTGCACGGAGTCGCGGTGCCTATCAAGCGTCGAGAGCAAACCGCGCACCTTGCGTCGCCTGGCCGTGAACTGGCGATCAAGCCGTCGATCGTGGCATGCGGAGTTGCCTGCGCCCTGCGATTGACAGAACCCCTCGCGTGTCTGACATTCACGTCGAACAGTACCCTTGAGATTTCATGAGGAGGCGGCGATGAAAATCACACGGAGCAAGTTTCTGCACATGGCGGCTGGAGCGGTCGCTTACACGTCGTTGGGACGCCACGCAAAAGTGTTTGCCGCGGGTGGACGGACGGCGGACTTGGTGCTCACAGGCGGTGTGATCACCACAATGAACGACGCAAAGCCATTCGCGTCAGCCATGGCAGTCAGGGACGGCAAGGTGCTGGCGGTGGGCACCGACCTGGAGCTATCCGGCTGCATCGCAAACAGGACACACGTGATCAAGTTGGCCGGACGGGGCGTCAGTCCCGGTTTGATTGACGCGCATAGTCACCCGATGGCCTACGGACACATGGAGTTGATGTTCGTCATGATCCGACCGCCGAAGGTCACCGATTTCGATTCGCTGAAGAAAACGCTCAGCCATGCGGCCAAGTCCGTCCCGGAGGGCGAATGGATCGTGGCGCGCGGGTTTCAAGACTTCAAGGAGGGCCATTTCCCCGGCCGGGCTGTTTTGGACGAGGCGGTGCCGAAGCATCCGGTGCTGACGATTCATTGGAGCGGCCAGTATGGGGTGGCAAACACGGCGGCGTTGAAGAAAGCGGGCCTGTTCAGCCCGGATGTTGAAGATCCCTACGGCGGCAAATTTGTGCGTGAACGGACGACCGGTCTGCCAAACGGCGTCCTGATCCATTACCCGGCCATCTACGCGGTCTACAAGCCCGTGCTGAACGAGCAGGAAATGCTGAAGTGCATCCGTTGGGCTGTGCAACAATTCCACAGCGCGGGCGTCACCTGCATCCACGACAACTTTATCCTGCCGCAGTACAACAAGAACTACGTGAAGCTGGAACGCGAGGGTGACCTGAACATGCGGATTCGGCTGTATCCGTATATCGCCAATCTCCAGCAAGCCGAGACGGTGCTGGCCAAGATGGTTCATTACCGCGGCTCGCTGGTCCGGGTTCAGGGCATCAAGCTGGCCGTGGATGGCTACGCGCTCATGTACGAGTCCCAGCCCGAGCACCAGCACATCGCGTTGCCGATGCATCCGCAGCCAATTTTCGAGCAGATTATC
>Ga0265297_10004931_pt1 | contig 21054 bp, 10 predicted proteins | sample Munlanlwell13791_FD_192502 | JGI IMG/M metagenome (GOLD analysis project Ga0265297, IMG submission 192502) | Leachate microbial communities from a municipal landfill in Southern Ontario, Canada - Leachate well 137-91 | ecosystem: Engineered > Solid waste > Landfill > Unclassified | place...
TCCGCGCACGCGCTCTAAAATTAAAAACAGTCCATGAAATAATCCCCAGACGACGAAACTCCAACTTGCTCCGTGCCAAAGACCGGTAACAAAAAAAACAAAAACGAGGCTCAAATATGTTCGCTTTACGCCATACCGGTTGCCTCCCAAAGGGATATACACATAATCACGAAACCAGGTGGAAAGAGAAATGTGCCAACGGCGCCAGAAATCACGAATTGAAGTTGCAATATAAGGAAAATTAAAGTTCTCAAGGAATGTAAACCCGAGCATTCGCCCCATTCCGATCGCCATATCCGAATAACCAGAAAAATCAAAATAAATCTGAAGCGCGTACATGATCGCCCCAAACCAGGCAACTTGCGGAGACAACACACTTGGATCAAGCGCAAAAATCGCATCCGCTGGACCCGCCACCACATTTGCAACCAATACTTTTTTCGCAAGACCAATCGCAAAACGACGAATACCAGAAACAAATAATGGGCGCGTGACGGTTCGCTCGACAATTTGCTTTGCAACATCGACATACCTGACAATTGGACCGGCAACAAGCTGCGGAAACATAGTCACATACGTCGTGAAATTGATGACGTTCGGTGTTGCCTTTGCGTGTCCGCGGTATACATCTATGGTGTAGCTCAAAGACTGAAAGGTATAAAAACTGATCCCCAGCGGAAGCGAAATGCCTAATGTTAACGGCAAAAGATTGCTTGAACCAAACACCTCAAACACGGCTCTTAAATTTTGAAGTCCAAAATCAGCATATTTAAAAACCGCCAGCACTAAAAAGTTTGTCAAAATGGACAGAACAAGCACGCTTTTTTGCAAACGCGATCTAGATCTGCGCGATTCCAACAACGTTGAAGCGTCAGCGATTGGATGCCGAAATCCGTTTGTCGCAATCACTATCCCGGCAACATAATCAACAAGCATTGAAAAAATCATCACCCCCACCAGACGACCCTCTCCCCAGGCATAAAAAAACAAACTCGAAACCAACAAAAAGAGGTTACGAATTTTTTTCGGGAGAATAAAATATATCAGAAAAAAAACCGGAAGAAAAAAGAACAAAAAAATCGGAGAACTAAAAACCATATCACGATGTACTTAATTTTGAGAATATACCACAAACCACTCAATTGGTTCAGTAAAAAACCTACGCCTTAGGTGGAGTGTTTATTGGCGGCTGAACTGAAGGAGGATTCATGCTCGGCGGAAGCGGGACGCCTGGTTCGTTCAACACGCGCTTGATTTTGGTCAATTCGACGTCCATAGCTAGTGTTTCAGATTTCGAAAGCTTCATAACCCCAGACTGCTTGGGGCCGTATCCTGATTTCGTTACCACCAAATAATACGTTCCTGGCTGAATAAGCGCAGAAAATTTTCCTTCTTCGTTGGTAATACGCGTTGTCACCATCACTTTACGATGTGCATCAAAGACGCGTACCGCGGCGATGCCAAGCGGTTCATGGGTTTGCGAATCGATAACTGTGCCAAAGGATTTAACAGTAATTTTTAATCTCACAACTTTCAAGAGTCCCAAGAATATATAAAGCAAAAACATCAATGCATTCAATGTATTGGGGACAATTAACATGGCCCACAAACTAACGCCAACTCCAATAATAAGCATTGGCCAATTAATGCGCTCTAAGAATGCCAACGCAAAATCACGAATTTTCTTCCACACAAGCGAACGCGCTGTAATGTGGCCAGGTTCTGGATCAATAGGAATAGTCACATTAATGTTTGGATTTTTTTTGTTATCGATATGAATGATGCCGCCAGTATACTCGGGCGTTTCAAAACTATGCAAAAACGTTAGTTGGGACGGAAACACATACCCCGCACGTTCAACATTCAATGTATAGTCGCCTGGATCCACAATGAAGCCAAAACGACCAAGCTGATCGGTAATCTGTGATTCCTTGAGTTTGTTAAATTGCGTTTCAAGTACTCGGACAACTGCCCGCGGAACCGCTTTACGGGTTATGCTATCAACGACTACACCCCATGATTTTCCTCTTCTGCCAATGAAAAGCGGGCTGATGAGTAAATATCCAAACCTGAACAATGCGAACAGAGAATTAACCAACCCAACCGGGAGTGACGCGACCGCAGACGCAACACCGATGGCCGCTGCTGTACGGGATATTGGCTCGGCAATCTGTTTCGTATCTTCAACAACAGTTTGATTATTCCTCAAGTTATCAAAGAGGTTTTGAATCGGCTTTGTGATATTTTCAACTACCTTTTGTATCGGCTTAGTAACGCTATCCACAATCCGCTTAATCGGTTCAGGGACAATTTTTTCAATAGTATTATCGATTTTTTCAGGGATTGTCTTTTTCCGAATTTCAACGGTTCCAGAAATCTCAGCCACATTGCCGGCGCCATCCACGGCACGCACTGTCAACGTATGCGTTCCGATGCCCAATTCCGGAAGCGTATATTCCAAACCATTGTACGTCGTAATATCAATAAACGCGCCTCCATCGATGCTTACCTCGATACGCGTAATCCCCGATCCTCCGTCTTGTGCGTGGGCGACAAGACCTGGTGTTGTGTCAGTTGTTACCGGTCCTTGGGACACAAAGGCTGTAAGCGAGGGTAAAGTTGTATCAATATGAATTCGAAAATGTGTCACTTGCCCCCATCCGTTTGCATTTTCTGCCTTGATGTGGAAATACCACGTTCCATCGGCGAGATTCGCGTATCCCGTTGTGAGATCTATTCCTTCACTTGTATTATCGGGAATCGTGTTTGAGGTCTGATCCAAAATAAAACTAAATCCTGTTATGCCGCTTGACATATCCCACGCAAACGCTGGGTGTGCATTACTATACCAAAAATTTTGATCGGGGTGCGTTGTTGAGGTGACTTGGGGCGCATCAGGAACTGCGGGCGCAGTCGTATCGATATGAATAACAAAATGTGTCACGTCGCTCCACCCGTTTGCATTTTCTGCCTTGATGTGGAAATACCACGTTCCATCGGGGAGATTCGCATAACTTGTTGAGATGTCGAGTCCTTCTGAAATGTCGTCAGGATTTGTATCTGAAACCTGATCAATTGTAAAACTAAAACCCGTAACACCCAATTCGAGTATCCATTCGAATGAAGGAGCGTTATTATTATATGACTGTGAAGGATCCGGATGAGTTGAAGATGTAACTGTCGGCGCTGCAGGCGGAAGTGTAGGAGTAGCGGAATTAATAGTAATCGTTGCGCATTGCGTCCCGTTCGAAAGGTCAGAACCCGCATCTGTATCAGCTGTAATAATGACGCTCGTCTGGCAAATCTGGGCCGTTCCTGCGGCTTTTGCTTTTACGTTGATTGTTACAATGTTTCCACTCGAACCGTTGTAGCCAGGATGCGGCAATCCGCCAGAAAAAAATATTGTCCCGGCGATATTTGAATATGTGGGATCATCTGGCCAATACGAAAAAAGACTCTCTTTTGTGAGAGACTGTACTTCAAGCAATGATACTGGAAATGACAAGTGGCTTTCTGCTGCATTCGCCGAAGCTCCGTCGGTATTTAAAAGAAGCGAAATCGCGACAGAATCATCAACGGTCGCCGTTGTGTTTGCCGGACTGAAATCCAATGTCGCGGAGTGCGTTCCTTGCGCAAAGAAAAAAATTCCTATGCCCAACAAAGCTCCGACTAACATATGCTTATAACGTAGAGACATGTGCAAGCCCATACGTTATTAGTCTATCATGTCTGGCCCTTTTTTTGGTATTTTTTTCGAACAATAAGCAAAAACACTAAAAGAACCAAAACTGCTATACCAACTAATAGTATATACGTCCAATGAACCCTTTGTGTGTCCTTAATTTCCACACTTGTCGAGTTTCCAGCATAATCGAACGCCGTAACGCGAATAGTTGATGCGTTTGGATTTCGCATAGCCACTGGTCCTCTTTCTACTTGGTATGTATTGTTATCTTCACTCACTTCATAATATGCAATACCGCTTGTCGCATCCGTTGTTTGAAATACCAACACCGTATTGTTGCCATATAAAGGATCGTGTATATGTTTTGTAACAGTAAATGCAACTGGAGCGGTCGTGTCAACGCGAACACCTCTCATAACGGGGTCAGACCAGTCAGAGCCACCCAAATGCTGACGCAATTGAAAATAATGAACACCATCGGAGAGATTTGAAAATTCCACCTGCCCTATCGGCTGATCCGCGGTCGTATCAACAATGTCAGCCGGATCAAGTGATATATTGTAACTCCAATCTGTATTTTCACCCGCCTCCCAAGCAAGAATTGCAGTTGAATTTGCATACCACAAAAATTCCTCTGGATGAGTCGGGGACATAATCTTCACAGATGGCTGATACGTTGTCGTGCTCACCGTTGCGCGCGCATCAGGACCGGTGAACGAAATACGGGTACCTTGTCCGTCATTGAGATAGACGCCTGACCGAAACGCATCGAGCTGCAACGAAGCTTCTCCTGCTGCAACAGTTTTGATAACAAGGGTTGCAAGTGTCGCGTCTTTCATAACTGCACCGCCTCCGATACCGCCAATCAATACAATGGTGTGGTTCTCTTCATCAATGCGCGGTTTCGACACCCAGAGATTAATCGCGGAATTGTTTGGTTTAATATCCACGATTTGTAATGTCTCACTCGAATAGGAAATATACGCCTCAATGGCATTAATCGTCTGCCCTTCAGAATCCATTTTAATATCCACCGCAAATGTTTGCTGAATATCATATGTTTCCTCTAAAGGAACAGAAAGCATTTGGGCGTGAACAACGGGGGCGCACGCACATATGATGCCGATAAATAGGAATGTGAATAAAAAATGCTTCATAAAATTCTTATACCGGACCGGTCCAATTAAACATCATGATACTAAAATCAAAAAGGTTGACAATTGTATCGGCATTAATATCAGTACGCGCATTACCAGGATTCGTCACTCGCCAATAACTTAACAGGATGCTCAAATCCGTTAGATCGACTTCTCCGTCACAATTCATATCGGCATGGTTGGAGGCAAGACACGGATCAGGCGGCGCTCCAACGGTTACATATAAGGTTGTGCTATATTGCGACACGCTGGCGTCCGGATCAGTCGCACGCGCACGGACAGAATAACTCCCCTCTGACAACTCGCCTGAAAAGACACGGGTCCATTCGCCGCTACTGTTTGCAGTAACCGTATAGATAGTCGTCGTCGTTTTCGTAAGATATATGGCAACACTGCTTCCTGGTGAGGTTGTTCCAAATACAGTCAACGAATCTCCTTCTGAAATACTTACATCGCTTAATTCGATTGTCGGTCCAAAAAAAATATTACTGACTGTTGTTGTTGCCTCAGAAGTCACGTCTACCACAATAGTAATCGGAACCGCATCGCGGGAATCAGCGTCTTTAGCCGATAACGTGTAGGAGTGCATTCCCGATGTTACGCCACTTTTCGAAACAGAAAAATCTGCTTGTGCATTTGCGTTCGTGGTGAGAAAAGCCAAACCGTCTTGCAAAATAGTAATCGGTGCATTCGGATACGCAATACCTGAAAAAGAAACTACCGTATCGGGATGGCTTGGAACTGTTGCTGTAATGTTAACGACAACCTGCGCGTGGACGGACGCAAAGGCCGCAACACAAAATATGGACACAATAAGCATGCCCACGGCACGTTTCAATGCGACTTTGCGCATCATACGTGTATTATTTTCCTTTGACGGACGAATCTCGATTCGATGTGCTCCCGCCCGCTTTAGAAATAATCCAAGAATTATATTTTTTTATAATGAGAATCAGCAACAGCACGAAAATAATCAACACAAATCCGTCAACCAAAAGGATGTGCCATGGAATAACCCAAAATTGTGTTGTTGCAGTATCCTGCACTGCAATTGTTGCTTGTGCCGTCATCACCGCAGTTGCAGAGTATCGCCCAAAAGCAAAATTATGCATTTCATTTTTATACTCCTGCCAAAATGCGCGCATGCCTGTGGCAGTTGATTCGTCGATTACGTTCTTCGTCCACTCTGCTTCATATTTGCGAATCTGGTCAGGCAGTGTTGCCGATTTTGTCACATTGACATGAGTGGTATCTGATATTTTTCCAAATATGTTCTTTACGGTTATTTCGCCAGTCGGCCGAAGATGCACGCTGCCTGTATTTTTAAAACGGACAATGAAATCAACAGGTAAACGGCTGTACGTTGATGCGCCGGTCAAAAACTCCACTATCTGCCCGCTCTCTGTTATGTCACCCGCAACTTCTGCGAGGTACAATGTTCCAACTTTTGTACCAATAGACACTTGACTGCCGTCTGCTGGCGGATTTTCAGAAAAAAACACGACCGCATAATGTCCACCTGGTTCGGCATCCGCTGGGGTGTTTATAGTCACCGGAACTTCGGCAGAATTTCCCGCTTCAATATGTATGGGATCCGGTGTGACATTAATCCACGTACTCAAACCTATTTTTTCAGCCGTGAAATCATATGTGGGATTCCCTGTTTCACCAGCCGCACTAAAATTCACTGCTTCAGCATACAGCGTGACTGGATTCTGGGTCTCGTTATAGAGTTTTATTTTTGTCTTTGTGGTTTCTCCTGGGACAAGTTGGAGTTCCGAAAGTGGCGGAGTGACAGTCAACGCAGACGCTACGTGCCCCCAACCAAACATGACGAATGATGCAATAATGAATGCACCGAGAATGGAAAAAATCGACCGAGGTTTCATGAGTAAAAAATCAAAATCTAAATTAACGCAACCTTAAAATGTTGCTGTCGCAATATAGGTTAGATTGGTTGTGTACGTGCCCGCTTCTGTGTCTGCGGCAACATTTGCGAGATAGCGAACCGAGTAAGTAGTGTCAGCTGACGGACCGGTTGAAGCGGCAACCTCATCCGGAAAAGCCGCAGTGTCCAATGCAAAGCCAGCTGCAGCATATGGAGCGCTCACAGCACCGTCTCCGCCTGACTCATCAATACGAATACCAAATTGTTCTGTGCCAGTCGCAGATGCGGAATTCACAGCACCTATGGCGTCGATGGTGTCACTTGCGGCAGACGTAAGCGTGACGCCATTCACGGTAATTGAATATCCGTCAGTTGCGTTAGTTCCACACGTCAGCGTATGCGCCTCAGTTTCATCCGTGGCACCAACAAGATCAGCTGTTGCATATTGGTCATTAGTTGCGCTCAACGTTCCAAACCCGATTGTCGTATCTGAAATTGCAAAATCAATTGACGGATCTACTGTCGCAGTCACGTTCACACTGTCATCTGCAACAAAATCAACTGCGAAAGATCCGGTGTCACCAAAGGTGCCGGAGATATCAAATGCGTGCGTGTTCGTGTCATTGGGATTCGTCAGCTGCGCATTCCCGCCCGATGCGTTCGTACCGATCAACACCTGCACGCAACGGGTAGCAACAATTTCACCCGCAGCAGCGTCGGTCGGTGCAGTTAATGTCAGCTCTAATGATGAAAATGACGCGCCCCATGCTCCGGCTCCAGCCGCAGCGGCAAGTGTTTTTGTGTTTGAAAAAGTCGTGCATGTACCGTCTGTATCATACGCAAGATCGATATCGGTATAATCAGCACCACCTCCATTCGCAAAATCAGTTAAATCAATAACAATGGTGTCTGTTGACGCCTCAACGCCAGTTGGAGTAACAAACTGGATTGTATGATTTGCAGCTACATTTTGCGTCAACGTGGACAATGTATCAGAAATACTAGTCAAACTCGCCGCTTGCGAATAATGAAAAGGCAACATTACAAGAGCTGTAAGCGCCAAAATAGATAGGATGAATCGACTTCTTTTATTTTTCATATTTTAAGTGTTTATTTAGTCTTTATTTTATTTTTAAATTATACCACATTTAGTGTTAGATACAACTATTATACCACACAAAGATCAAAAAAGCAAACTACCTAGAATGTTGATGTCGCGATATAGGTCAGATTAGTCGCATACATCGCAGCTTCAGTTGAGCTCAAGATGTTCCCCACATAAAAACACGATATCGTTTCAGTTGCAGTTGGACCCGCTTCAGAGACAATAGTCGTTGTAGTGCTTGGATCAAAATTGTAATTATTGCTCGCTTTTGCATACGTTGGAGCAATGGTCGCATCGCCGTTAGTTGAAAAAGATATGGCAAATTGTTCGGCAGCACCCGGAGTACCGTCTTCATCGCCAGTAATAGTTGCCACAGAGATCGTATCGCCACCATGTGTCAGTGTCGGACCAAAGTACGTAATTGCATATCCCGACGTTGCATTGGTCGCGACAGACAACGTGTGCGCTGCCACTGCCGGCGGATAATCCGCGCCAGCGCTGTCCCCGGTCGCAAACGTGGCATTCGCGGTAGTGAGTGAGCCAAATCCAACAGTTGCGTCGGAGATGCTAAACGTTAATGAATCGATTAACCAGCAGTCATTATGTGTGCCATCGCGGTTCGTGCCGTCCGTAGCATCAATATCTGGAGCTTGATCGCAGGCATTCGAATCTTTCACATCAGTATTTGAGACTGAACGCATACCGGCAACCAGAATATCCCATTGTGTTCCTGGTGTGGAGCTTCGCAAAAATACTCGCGTGCCAGTCGCTTGCCCGTCAAAATCAATATTCTCAAACGTATATGCATTCCCTGCATCAAAGCGGAGTTTGGTGTTGGCAGTCACCGCAGTAAAGTCACTGTCGGTTTCGGCATCAGCTGTAAATATCAATGACGGAGTTGCATCAGGATCAGCTCCTGAACTATTTGTGATCGTGAGAGCGTAGAAAGCGCTGGATCCTGTCATGGTGCCTGAAAAAGTTTGCTGACTCGTGCCGTCCGCCGTTACCGTTCCTGTTCTCGCTTCAAACGTATCGTTGTTTGCCCAGTCGCCACCAATGTTAATTTGGTTGCTTTCTCCATCCACGGTGTCCAGTACTCCACCAGTAATAGTCAGATCATTATTCACGTCTAAAGGATCCTGGACATTAACTGTCAACGTATGAGCTCCACCACCATCATTAACCACCAAATTATAGAGACTGCCCGTGCCTGCAGTGATCAAATCATTAGAAGCATCACCTAGGGTCGCTGGATTATTAAAGGTCAAAGTTGAGCCGACAGTGGATCCTTCTGAATGGTCCAATACCCCGGTTGCTTGTAAGTCAAACTTGCCTTTAGTGATCATTTGCGTGCCATCTGTTTCTACATCATCATCTACATCCATTGTTCCTTTAATGGTTATGCCGCCGGTATCAATAGTCAGATCATATCCGTTTGTATTTAAAACATCCCCAGCGTTGACAGTTAAAGTTTTAGCCACTAAATCAGAAGCTAAGTCCGTGGTGCCTGGCGATAAGCCGATTTCCACATTGCCCATGTCCTGCTGTGGCGAAGTGTTGTCTGTAAACGTGTTAGGTGAAGGATTGCCGTCCAAAATTAATTTGCCGGTGCCGGATGCAGCAGTAAAGGTGGTGCCAGAACTCAAAGTAAAATTGCCGTACACAGCTACATCCGCATCTGCTGCCTGAATAAACGTTCCTGTCGTAAGTGAATACGTACCGTTCACAGCGATCGCAGATGTCATAGTCCACTCCCCGCCTGATCCGTCAAAGACAATATTGTTAAACGCTGAAGTATTCGCATTGATGGTGTTGCCGGTATCGGTCGCAGTGAACGACACCGTGCTTGTGCTTGGAGTAAATGTACCCCCGGTATTTGCCCAATTGCCACCGACAGTTAAAATGACTCCAGCTGGACCAGTCAAGGTACCTCCGCTAATAGTCACGTCATTTGTAACTGTTGTCGCACCGGAAATGCTTACGGTTCCGCCCGAAGTTTCATAATTGTAGAGGGCATTGCCCGCGCTAGTAAGCGTTTTTGACGTGCCGTTCATTTTGAGCGTATTTCCAGTTGCGGCAGTATATGTACCGCCGGTGAAATTAACATCACCTGAAACAGTCCAAGTTCCTGTGCCACTTGTAATGGAACGCGTTCCGCTGCCGGAAAACGCAATGTCGCCAGTTACGCTGACGGTCGGATTATTCGTGGCGCCTGCCAAAGCGAGCGTTCCGCTGCTCGTGTTATTCACAGTCAAATCATCGGCGACGGTCATCGTGCCTGATTCTATAGTCAATGTTCTCGCGGATGAAGAATCGTTAAACACCTCGACTAATCCGCCATATCCATACGACGGACGATCGGGCATAATCGTCGTATACCCGTCTGATGTATCAAAAATGACCTTTGCGGAAATCGTTCCCACTTCACCTAGCGTCGTTGTTGTATTGACATTCAAAAAACCTGGGCCTGACAAAACCGACGAGGACTGCATGCTGAACGTCGAACCGGTCCAGTTTATCAAGAGTGCAGATCCAATGGACAGCGTATCGTTTGCGGCGATTGTTAGTCCGTGTGTTAAGGTCAAATGCGATGATGTTGTGGTGATGGTTCCTGTTCCAGAATTATCCACGGTAAAATCGTACAGCGAGTTGCCTCCTGCGTTTATCGTGTTCGATGTACCGGTCATAGCTACGGTCGACGTGCCTGCGGTGACGGTTCCTGAAAACACCGCGTTGCCCGCAATGGTGTGCGTTTGGTTTGCAAGCGTGATGGTGCCTGAAAGCGTGAGATTATAAAATGAGCTGTACGATCCCGAAGTGAGTGTTTTACTTGACCCGTCCATGACAATCGTATTGCCAGTTGTTGGAGTAAATGTGCAATAGGTTAAATAGACATCGCCTGAAACCGTCCACGTGCTGTTTCCCGTCGTAACCGACTGCCCAGCGTGAGCGCCACACGAAAAATCGCCCGTAACTTGCAAGGTCGGATTGTTTGTTGTGCCATCCGCTAAGATGGAGCCAAAATCATTGCTATCAACAAGAAGGTTTCCGGTAACATAGGTCGTACCGGCGGGCAATACTGTTGTGACTTCGCGACGAAAACCGCTTCCCCAAAGAGTAAGGTTATAGTAATAATCGTTTGTTTGATTATTCGCTTGAGCGACGTTCATCGCCGTGTCAACATCGGTATGATAATATTTGAACGTCGAAGTTTCTCCTTCAAGCCGCCCGTTATTGACGAACGGCGTCCCCGGAGCCGTCAATTGCCACGTCTTCGATCCGGCTTTAAGAATGTGTACCCTAGAACAATCACATCCGTCGTAATACACAGAGCCGGTAGTCAATACGTTAGATATGGTGATGTTCACTGATCCTATGGCTGTTGTTGTGGTGTTGCCTGCTGTCGTCGCTTCAAGCAAAAGATTATAAAACGTCCAGTCTGAAACATTATTGCCTCCAAAATTTCCAGTTCCATTTAATGTAAGTGTCCCGCCAGTTAGTGTGATCATGCCGTCGCCAGTAACATCGCCGCCGTTAACCGTGATATCATTAGTCCCGCTTAATGCTCCTCCAGTCATAGTAAGATCACCGCCCAAGGTAACCGCTGATGAAAAAGACCAGCCGCCATATTCACTGTTAAAAATAACATCCTGGAACGTTGCCGCTCCATCAGCAATAGTGAAACCCGGATCGGTTGCAACAAACTCCGTGTCTTGGCCTGAAGAAATGGTATACGTCCCAGTGTTCGCAAAATCACCGCCGACAGTCAATTTATTTGCAGCCATATTGAGAGTACCCGCAATGGTAACATCCCCTGCGGATCCTGCTGCTGTTCCTGTTGCGGGCGTTGTCACGGTACCTCCTGACACAAACGTCTTTGATGCTGCTATATATAATCCAAGCCCTGATTCTACGGTAAGTGCGCCGTCAGAAACACTGTAACGAATGCCTGTATTTGCATTGTCTCCCGTACTCAAAAGCGTATTTGTCATGGATGTTCCTGACTCGGAATCAATTAATAGTCGATTGTCATATATGTCCAAACTTACGCTCCCCATAGTTGATGCGGCAAGCGTTGCCGATGTTGCTTTTTTCGATTCAGCACTTGAAACATAAAGGACAATCGGCTCATCTGCCGCTGTCGGAGGAGTAGCGTTAATTGAGAAGGTTCCGTCTGATGATGTACAAGCGCCGGTTACTTGCGCGCCGCCATTCGTGGAAACAGCAATATCGAGCTGACTGCCGGCGTCAGTAGTGCAATTATATGGCGTGACACCATCATCGGTATACACGATGCCGGAAACCACAATATCCCCAAAATTCCAATTAAGGTTATTACCGGAGTTTACATTACCGGCTCCCGTCGCATCGATAGTATCGCCATCGCTGCTGTCCGCATCTTTTGCGTCAACATAGGTAAGCGTTTGGGTAGATAAAACACTCAACCAAAAAATATATTTTGTGCCTGGCGTGCTGGAACGTAAATACACTTGATTGCCGGCTCCTGATGATCCATTGAGATTCAAACCGGTAATCGAAAAAGCGTACGACGGATTAAACAGCATTTTCACGCCTGCGGTGTTAGCGGTGAGCATGCCAGCGACATCAATATCGCCTCCGGTGAAAATTACTGATGGGCTCGTTTCAGGATCAGAACCTGAACTATTTGTAATTGTGAGATTATTAAACGCGCCTCCATTCCCTATCGCAAACGGACCGGTTACTGTCTGCTGCGACGTTCCTGAAAGTGCAGCGGTCGAACTATTGTTCGTAAACGTACCGGCGTTGGTCACGTTTCCGTTCAAGGTCAGTGTGGTTGATGAAGGTGCAAGAAATGTTGTGGATGCGCCGATGGATAAAGCGCCAGAAATCGTCACTGTCGGGTCGGTCGTATTGTCTAAATCCAACGTTAAGCCGCCACAAGATGCACAAGTGGTGGTGACCGACGAACTGAATACATAAGGAGTTGCAGAAGCTGGCGCAGTGACTGTGCGTGCCGATGCGCTATTGCTGTAAAATTCCACAGGACCGCCGTATGTGCGGGCGTCAAACGTCCCCGTGGATATATTGCCGCCTGAGGCGTCATACCGGACGATTGAACTGATTGTTCCAACAGCGCCAGGGCCATCGGCAGTGTCAGTGAAACGCAAAGTACCATCACCAGAAATGGTGCCCATATTTGTACATCCACCGGTTACGCTCACCGTGCGGTTTGCGGGAATTGCTAATGTGTTCGAAGGATAAACCACCAAACTACTGGAAACTGTAACATCTGTATTTAAGATAGTAAGAGTCCCTGTACCTACCGCTGGATAAAATTCTAAAGTATAAAAAGTTTGGCCATAGGCATCAATGGTTTTGCCAACCCCTCTCATTAAAAATCGGTTTGAGTTGGCATTAAGCGTGACTAAAGAATTAATATACATATCTCCATAGACTGAAATAGGAGTTGTGAAAGTATATGCCGGGGTCCCGCTTAGCGGATCAAACCGTAAATTGTAAAAATTATCACCTATACTCACCGACGTTGGGTTCGTAAAAATAAAAGTCGAAGTATTGTAAATAAAAACAGTTCCGGTTATCACGTCCCCCGTGCCGGACATAACCCAGGTTTTAGAACCTGCATCAAATCTGTGACTACGACTACTGCCCTCGGGACCACAAGATATACTAGCTAACGCCACCGAGATGGTTATTTGATTTGTGCCAATTGCGGTTGTTATGTAATTAGTAGTGCAACTCCCGGTTAAATTAAAAGTTAAATTGTAAAATGTCCAATTACCCCCGCTGCCGCCAATATTTCCATCTGCATTACCAAAATATACCGTGCCGCCGGTCATGGTCACGGTGCCATCTCCAGTTAAATCACCGCCGGTAATAGTCAGGTCGCCAGTTCCGTTTAAAGTCGCACCACTATCCACGGTCACGTCCAAGCCAATTGTCGAAGTGCCAGCAGCAATAGAAGCCGTAGCACCATCATCGATATGGAAATCCCCGCCCGTGGCATTGGTAGTTATGGTCCCGCCTGGATCATACGTATCCCCAGTCCAAACATGCAGTTCAATACCGCTTTCCACGGTCAAGTCGGAAGAAGACACGCTATACCTAATACCGGCATTCGTATTATCTGCGGTTGCCAATTTGGCATTGGTCAATGCCGTGGCAGACTCTTGCTTAACGATTAATGTATCTTGATACATGTCCTCACCAGTAATCGCCGCGGTTGTGCTATTTGCCAAAGTCACGGTGGTGGCCTTGGGCGTTTCTCCGCTGTCAATAAATACTGCCACTGGATCATCCGTTGCTGAAGGCGCATCAGCCACAACTGTAAAATTCCCGGTTGAAGTATTACACAGAGCGCCCCGACTAGTACCGCCATTGGTCGCGGCATATACAGTCAGATTATCGCTGGAACAATTATAGGAAGTTGAACCTTCGTCAGTGTAAATTTTTCCTGACACCAGAATCTTAGGTGGCGCGTAAATCACTTGAGTAACTGTATCACCGTTTTGATAGTACATAGTGCCAGGATCCGCATCAGAACCAACGCCTACCTGCAACGTATCTAAATCGCTGACGGTCATTGGGGCGATTGATGCGCCGATGATAGACAGTTGCAATGTCGTGACATCAAAAACCCTGGCATAATCAGTCCAAGTCGTGGTTGAGTCAACCACGCCAGTTTCAACGGTTTTTCCACCCCTTACCCGGATTGCCCTGACGGTAGCCGAGGCAATATTTGAAGATTCATTTATGGTATTCATGACCCTTAAGCCCATAAAGGTGCCGGTAATACCAGCGTTAGCAGCACTTTCCAGGTTACTGGTTTCATCCCCAACCGCGGTTATTCGAATATATTTAGTAGTACTAGTTGGAATTTCATTAATACACTGGTAATCACCAGCCGCGCAATTCACCCCAGCCCATGCCGTACCCGTGCCCGCTGAATCCGCGTCCATTTTGGCAATATGATAATCACCTCGCAACATGGGAAAATTGCCAACTACATTATGCGTGTAAACTATCAAATCATCAAAATAAATATCCGCCGCAGTGTCAGAGGTGGACACGCCTACTCTCACCTGGTCAAAATCGTTCATGGTCTGCGCTTGATTTATGGTCTCATACAACACAGTCATATCGCTAGAATAAATTCCGACGAGGGCAGTACCATTATCCGAGCTAGCCGTAAAAGCCAGAACATACCAAGTATCATCAAGCAAAGCGTAAGTCCCGTTTACGTTTGCATCATTGGTGATGCTTAGGGTTTGATCAGGATTAATGCTGATTTCAAATTCCACTAAACCCCCACCCAATAAGCTTAAAATTATCGCCTGTCCGCTAACAACAGTGCCCGAAGCCACTCGGACAGCTACTACACCTTGCACATTATCAGTGTCAGTAGAGCTAGACGCACCATTTGTTGTGTATTGTAATGTGTGATCAACAAATCCTGAAGCTAAAAAACTAGCGTCAGGATTACTTCGAAAGGAAGCTTCACCAGAGCGGAAAGTGGTAGTGTCATAAGAGAAAAAAGCGCCATTGGTCGCATCCGCATCCACGCTGTCTTGACTTTCAAAACCATTGAAATTGGTAGTCTGCAAAGCGCCGGAAAGCGTACCCACATCCTGAATTGTGCCATACCAAAGGTCAGCTAATGTGTCGTTTAAAACATAGACACCCAGCATTTCATTGGACACCATATTGGTATGGATGGCTCTTAAATTTGCAGCAATGTTTGTCACCGACCCTCTTTCGGTAGTGCTCCAGGTGGCCATGCTATCATTGGAAACTTTGTAATATGGCGAACTGACCGTAGTGGTGCCGCGGTTATAAACTACATACACATCATCAGTGTTGGAATCCAGAGCGATGGAAACGCCTAAAATTGTGTTGGTGTCGGTGACGACGTCTGTCTTAGCCGTCCAACTGCTGCCATTATAAAGGGATGTCCGGATATCTGGTGTAGTCGAAGCCGTACCCGCGCTGTCAACGTAGGCTAAATAAATACTATTACTGTTTGGACTTATTGTCGCCGCCCAGGTTTCATTCCAGGTTCCCGTCGAATCTTCAACCGCATTAGTATCAATGTCAACCCAAGATGCATCCCAAGTACTCGTCCCGTCAAATTCCTTGGATTGGATATCATCCGCGCTTACATCCCAACGCAATAAAAGGATGTCTGTATTGGTTAAAGGCATTAACATGACATAGTCCTGCGTGGCATTATCCAGACTCTCATCCGCAACTGCGCCCCAGGTGGATCCAGCATCGGTGGACTTACTGACTATGGAAACTGCGTTTGCCGCACCGGAACTGATGGCAATATATAAAGCACCGTCAGTCGCTTCGGTGATACTCAAGCTGTCAGTAATACTGGTTCGATCTGTAGCCTGATCAAAGTAAACTGCAACTTCACCTTTCTGCGCGTCAGCACTGGCCGTATTCACGTTTTCGTAATAAATCGTATCCTCGCCATTTTCCAAAAAAGCAATATGGATAAGTCCGCCGGTATTACCAGGCGTCCAACCGTCATACCAAACAGCAAAATTCTCACAGTCCGTTTGGGCGGTGAGTACAACGGCATTACTCCAGTCTATGCCGGCATTTACTGTTTTTCTGTAAACAATTGCACCCGTGCTGTTATTCTCAAAAATATACCCAACCAAATTATTTATAAAAACCAGATGTCTGCCTTCACCCTCAAGCCTCTCAGAGGTTGTGGTTGACGAAGTTTCTGCCGCTACCGTACCTGCGACATCAGATGCAATTTGCCATCGACGGCTTTCTGTAAAATCGCCCATTGTAATCGGACCTAAAATAAATAGGGCTGGTGATATGTCTGGTGGATCAAATGTATATTCAAATGTATAGGTCGTCTGCGCTTCAAGAGTCACATCCCATGACAACAGCTGGTTCTTTGTGTCAGAATTTTCTGTGGTCGCCAAACCACCGTCTGAAATATCAAAAACGGAAAACTCTCGTGGTACTCGTTCGATAATTTTTCCTTCAAAATGTTCCTTTGGTGTAACGCTGAATGAAACTGGATAATTTGCCAATGGATAAATACGCGTTGGGAATTCAGACCTTGTGACAATAAAGGGCACGTCCGAATCAATCACAAAAACATCTTGCATGACATGATCCTCGCCTGCAGTGTGCGCAACAACTGACATCGAGTACGTTCCTTCTTCGGGTGTCTGCACAAGAGCGGAATAATCTGGTTCATTCGTCACACTTTTATCAACGCACGTTTCGTTAACGACAATTGTTGAGTCGCTGGTCGAGAAGCGTTGAGTGGCACCATTCGGATTCATGACATCAAGTTCGATGTCTCCATTGCAAATAGTTCTCCCCACCTCATCGACAAGTCCTATGCTGACTTCGGTATATTCCACGGGAGGGGCAATTGACGTTTGAACATTTACACTCAATGCTCCCCACCAAAATGGTTGCTCAATGGTTTGCTCGACACCATCCTGCACGATATGCACCTCAAGTTTATATAAACCCGGCTTTGAAAAATTTTCCGTTTTTAAAGTATAATACTGCTCTGAATCCATCCCAGATTTTTGCATAGTAAAACTAACGTCACCTTCTTGCATGATGCCATCGGGAGCGATAAGATCCACGCGATTAACTGTTCGGACTTTTGTGTCACCCAAGAAAGAAAAAATGGATCGATCTTCGGTTTTTACGTAAAATGTCGGGGATTCCTGCAGTGAAAAATCAAGTTTAGCCATTCGAACGATATCCGATGGAAGCTCCGGAATAGCAAGTTTCTTCTGTAATCCAAGCTGCAATGCGATGCCGTCGATAAACACCCGCGACGCTCCGAGCAACGCCCCGTGATGGATAACGCGAACCTGAACATGCTCAAGTTCTTCACTCTGAATTTCGCCGGCAACGTCATAGGTGAAGTATCCGTCGTGTGCATAATTACTCATCTTTGCCTCAATGGTCATGGACTCAAGTTGATTCCAAGTTGAGCCGTCGGTAGAATATTCGAAGGTCAGCACGTCTTGTGTGGCTGCATCGGCTTTTACCGCAACCGAAAGTTCAACCTCCACGCTTCTGATATCTTTTTCGACAAACAGATCCTCGTCAATTGAAAAACCTGAACATACCAAAAAATTTTCCGTGGCACTTGGAAGGTCTTGCGCCGTATCATCAACCGATGACGCATCAGATGATTGGCTTAATGCTGAATTATGTGAAGAAAATTTCTCCGACGTTGCGTTGCTTGGGAGTGAAATCACTCGGGCATTGTCGGCATTTTCCCATCCTGTACATGTGGAAGGTTTAAACGTCGTCTCTTTAATCGCATTTTCTCGAGCCTGGTTTTGCAAAAAAATAATGAATCCGCCGATGACAACGATACCAATGATCAGCAACAAAATCGCGATACTATGCCCGAATGCATTGCTAAATTTTTTGTTTTTACCCAACATAAAACAAGGGGTCTGGCCCAATTTCACCCGCTCCACCTAACCTCAATGAATTGTCCTTTGTGTTTGTTTGTGAATTCTGTTTTCCACTAGGCATGGAACGGGATATTTTTAACAAAAATCGTACATATATTATGACGATTTTTTGATCTTTTGGCAACCAAAGAATAAAAGCTTTCCTAATAAAAAAATATGATGCAAAAGACGCCCACGAGCATCAGTGCTGCACCTCCAATTCGATACGCAATATGCTTTTCTTTAAAAACGAGTGCTCCTAAAATGAGACCACCGAGCATGAATCCAACACGCTTAAGCGTAATCACATATGAAACCAGGGTCTGCTGAATTGCAGCCATAAAGAAAAATACTGCAAGCATATTTGTCACACTCGCCCTCACAAGTACAGACACGTGTCCACGAATGACGGATTTTAATTCCTGACGATATGACACAGACAGCCATACGTTCATAAATAGTGCTTCAAGAAAGTGGCTGACAAATAAATAAAACCAGACTGAACTGAATCCTATCGCGAGTTTTGAAAAATTTGCATTGAAACTCCAGATAAGCGCGACGAGCAATATGTATTTTGCTCCCGGGTCTTTTAGAATTGACGAAACAGGATGGCGAAAACGTTTACGAAGATCCTCGCCCTTTAAAGCGATCGCTCCGAGAACAACTAAAAAAATTCCAACTATACCAATCGGCTTCGGAAGTTCACCCAGTATAAAAAATGATGTTGGAATTAAAAAAACTGGAGTAAAAGATAAAAGCGGCAATGTCGTCGAGATTGGAGAAATTTTTTCAGCCTTGATAAACAAAATACTCGAAAATATCAGCAATGGCGTGTCGATCGCGATAACCAACCAGAAACGATGATCAATGTGTGGAATCCCTTGTGCAAATAACAGCACGCCAAACACAGGGGCTGCGAGCGTTACGAGCCCCCAAAAAATTATCTTCACATCAAAATAATCAGTAGCACGTTTCTTCTCTGCTTCTAAAATGCCATACAACACCGCAGCAATTACTGCGAGGATTAATCCGTTCATACACTATTCTTCAACCTTTCGTGCGGATTCACGGTATGCGCAAAATTCACATGCCGGATTTGGATTTGGGAGCGCATCTGCATCAAGTGTCTCCTTGATATTCTCAAGAATATCCTCTATCCAATTATCGTCACCTGTATACGGAATTAATTTAATATCAAATTCAAGTTTGCCATCAAATGCGCGGGCATCTTTTCGGGCGTTACAATAAACGAAATATCCGGTATCAGAAACTTTAAATTTATTTTTTCGAAGCAGCCATTGATAGATTTCCATTTGGCGTTTATACGAATCCTGCCACGCAGCATCAATGTTCACTTCGGTATCTTTGCTTGTTGCTTTATAATCCACAACAATCAACTCATCTTTTGGATTAATCCAGATGTCATCAACGGCACCAGTTATCAACAGATTTGTTGGTTTGTGCATGTGCTGCACGCCGACAAAATTTTCACGCCATGTATTCAAATCTTTGTGCACGAATGGGACAGCATCAATCCCATACGCTTTCATGAGCGGATGTGGCTCACCTTTCGAACGATGCACGTCAAATTCTTTTTTTAGCAATGCATCCACTGCAGAATTCAAATTAAAAGGAGGTCCCTGCGGTTGGTCAATCCCAAGCCGCCTATCGATATAAAAACACCGAGGACACCTTATAAAATTTTCTATACGGCTGCGCGAAAGCTTAAACGGTTCTTTTGAACCGGGCTTATATAGATTCCGTGTCCGCTTTCCATTCGAATTCAACATGTCTGTATTGTACCACGAACAGTAATTTTCATTGCAGTTTATTGAAGTCACAGGCTTGCCGTGCTTGCATACTATATATGCAACCACAATAATCTTGCCGGTAAAAATTTTCCTTGCGGCTAATTTCCATTGCTTTTTTAAATCCATCGCGTTTTTTAAAATCTGCTTCAAGATATGTAGTTCCATATTCACGCGCTAGCTCGTTTCCGATTTCGTTTAAACGCTTTGCGTCTTTATGTGGGCTAATGGACAAATCAGTCCCAAAAATGGAAAAATTATGGTCGCGTGCATATGTGGCAGTTTTACGCAAACGCATTTGATAACAAATAGTACAGCGATTCCCCCGTTCTGGATCCGTTTCATGCCCCTTAGTTTTTTCAAACCATGCTTCTTTGTCTGGCTGTTCTTGAACAAAAGAAATTTTATGGGTGGCACAATATGTTTGCACCTCCAGAAACCTCACCTGATATTCTTTATCGGGGTAAATATTCGGATTGTAATAATATGCGGTTACGTCGTAATCTTCTCGCAATAGCTCGAGAACATAAGCAGCGCACGTTGCGCAACAGACATGTAATAATAAGGTTGGTTTCATTTTATTCTGCAAACACAAGAGCGTTCGGGATATTTCTTCCTGGTCCGACTCGATACTGACCGTCATAATACAAAGCACTTGATCCACCACCATCGAGATTCAAGGCATATTCCATGCTCATGCTCTGCATAATTTTTCCGAGATCAAGAACGGTTGCACCAGACGCAACGACCAAATACGCATAATCCCCTTTGAAACCAATCCCGGATCGGTTTGATTTCACGGTGCGTTGTTTTGTGTCAAGCTGGTCTGCGCTGACAACAAGACTGCTGTCAAAAATAAGTCCTGGACCGTCAGAAATCGCTGCCGCAAGTTTTGACTTGGTCACTGACTCAAATGTAGTTTTCCCGGGCCAATCTTTTGCTGTCCGA
>Ga0265297_10004932_pt1 | contig 21054 bp, 15 predicted proteins | sample Munlanlwell13791_FD_192502 | JGI IMG/M metagenome (GOLD analysis project Ga0265297, IMG submission 192502) | Leachate microbial communities from a municipal landfill in Southern Ontario, Canada - Leachate well 137-91 | ecosystem: Engineered > Solid waste > Landfill > Unclassified | place...
GACTATTTCTTCCACAAGGGCGGCATGACCAACCTGACGCGTTTCTTCGCCAGCTATTACGGCTCGCGCGGCATCCGGGTGAACTGCATCCATCCCGGCGGGCTGCGGTCGCCCAGCCAGCCGGAGGCGTTTGTCCGCAACTACAGCGAGCGCACCTGCCTGGGCCGGCTGGCCAATGACACCGACCTCATGGGCGCCATCCTCTTCCTGGCCGCGGACGCCTCACGCTACGTCACCGGCACCAACCTGCCGGTTGACGGCGGGTATACGGCGAAGTGAGGCGTGATACGTGAAGACGTGAAGCGTGAGGAAACGGGTATGACGTATGCTGATTGGGAAAGAACGGTTCCGCCGGAGATCACGGGTGACACGGTCTGGCGGGTGGAGGCTTACCGGCTGGCTCTGTTCGCGGCGGACCTCGGCTGGCAGGATGTGACCGTGTTGGGGCAAGACCGGCGTACTTGGGGAGTGTCGGACCAGTTGTACCGGGCGCTCGGGTCTATCAGCGCCAATATTGAAGAAGGATACTCAAAGGGAACCGGCAAAGACCGGGCGCGTTTCTACGAGTACGCACTGGGGTCGGCCCGCGAAAGTCGGGGCTGGTATTACAAAGGCCGGCATGTACTGGCATCGGAGGTGGTGCTGCATCGGATACGGTTGCTTACCCATATCATCAAGCTATTGCTCACGATGATTCCTGACCAGAGAGGGTCTGAGATTCGCGAGGCATCACCCGAATACGCCGCAGATAAAAACACTTTACCAATTATTTTGCAACAAGTTATACCACAATAAATTCACGGATCACGGATCACGAGTCACGCTTCACGTTTCACGAATTACGAATTACGAGCCACGCCTCATGCAAACCCGACACTACGCCAACTATGAGTTGTCCCGCCTGATGCTGGGCACCGTGCAGTTTGGCCTGCCGTACGGCGTGGCCAACCGCACGGGGCAGCCCAGTTACGAGGAGGCTCGCGCCATCGTGGCGGCGGCGCTCGACGGCGGGGTCAACTGCTTCGACACGGCGGCCGGCTATGGCAGCAGCGAGGACGTCCTGGGGCGTGCCCTAACGGAGCTGGGAGCGGCCGACCGCGTCATGGTGGTGACCAAGGTGCGGCCGCTGACCGCCGACGAACTGGCCGATGCCACGCTGGCCGCGCGGGCGATCGAACAGTCGGTGGCGGAGTCTCGGCGGCGGCTCCGGCTCGACCGGCTGCCCGTCGTCCTGTTCCATCGCGAGGGCGATGCGCGGTACCTGGAGGTGCTCACGCGCTTGCAAGCCAACGGTTGGATCGGGCACGCCGGGGTGTCCTGCGACAACCGGCCGGGCCCGGCCGCTGCTTTCGCCGCGCAGCCGGCGGTGGGCGCCCTGCAGATTCCCGCGAACCTGCTGGACCGGCGCCATGCGCGGGGCGGATCGCTGGCTGCCGCGGCGGCACGGGGCGTGGCCGTGTTTGTGCGGAGTGTGTACTTGCAGGGCCTGCTGCTCATGCCCGAGGCGGCCGTTCCTGAGCCGCTGCGGGCGGTGCTGCCCGTCCGCCGCCGGCTGGCCGCCCTGGCGGAGTCCGCCGGCATGCCGCTGGCCGAACTGGCCGTGCGCTACCTGCTGGGGCAGGAGGGCGTCACCTGCGTGCTCGCCGGCGTCGAAACGGTGGCCCAGATGCGGGAAAATGTGGCGCTGTTCAGCCGCGGCCCGCTGCCTGATGACGTGCGTCAGGCCGTTGACGCGGTGGTTCCAGATCTCCCGGAAATGCTGATTACCCCGGCGCTGTGGAAGGTGGAAAAATGACAACCGGAACTTGCCGGCCAATGGCCATCATCGCCCAGGGAACCGTGATCGCAAGCCAGCCGGGCACGGACCGGCAGAGCTGCGCCTTTCCGCAGGTCGCGGTGCTGCCGGACGGCCGCTGGCTGGTGGGTTGCCGTGCCGCCCCCAGCAAAAGCGGCAAGGCGGGCCAGCGCGTTCTGCTCATGAGGTCGGACGATGCGGGCACCACCTGGAGCCCCGGCACCGCACCGTTCACGGCGCCGTCCCTGGCGGGCAAGCCGGGGCAATTCCGCGTTTTGGGGCTGACCGCACTGGGCGGGCGGCGGGTGCTCGCCACGCTTTACTGGGTCGACAATTCCGACCCGGCGCTGCCGTTTTTCAACGACCAGACAGAGGGGCTGCTCGACTCCAAGATCCTGTTTGCGGAGTCCGCCGACGGCGGAGAAAGCTGGAGCGAGCCGGCGCTGATGGACACCGCGCCGTTCAACGACCCCACCCCGATCACGGGACCGGTGCTGCTGCTGCCTGACGGCGAACGGGTATGCCAGTTCGAGACCAACAAATCCTATTACGACACCGCCCCCTGGGTGCACAGCTCCATCCTGATGTTCTCGCGCGACGGCGGCCGGAGCTGGCCCCGGCACAGTGTGGTCACCCGGGATCCGCGCGTGTTCTACTGGGACCAACGGCCCCAGGTGCTCCCGGACGGCCGGATCTTCACCCTGTTTTGGACCTATGACAACGTGGCGGCCGCCTACCTCAACATCCACGCCCGCGAGTCCACCGACGGCGGCCGCGCCTGGTCTCCCTTGTGGGACACGGGGGTGCCGGGGCAGCCGGCGCCGGTGGTGCCGTTGCGGGACGGGCGGCTGGCCATGGTTTACGTCGACCGCACGGGAGCGCCCGCCATCCGCGCCCGGACCAGCACGGACAACGGGCGCCACTGGCCGGCGGAGACCGCCCTGACCATTTATGAGAGTGTTTTGCCGAGCCAGACGGTGCGCAAGGACGGCATGGCCGATGCCTGGTCCGAGATGGGCAAGTTCTCGGTCGGCCTGCCCGCCACCGCCGCCTTGCCGGACGGCAGTTTCTTGGTGGTCTACTATGCGGGGCCGAGCACGGACTGCACGAGCATCAAGTGGGCGCGGATCACGGGGTGAGCCGGGCCGGTATCGAAATGTTTTTTTACATCCACGAAACAGGAGTTGATGATGAAAAAGTCAGCATCATGCAAAGCGGCGGACCACTCGCGCACCCAGGCGCTCTACCGCCATGCCAAGGAACGCATTCCCGGCGGCACACAGCTCTTGAGCAAACGCCCCGAAATGCTGGCGCCCGACCAGTGGCCGCCCTATTACCGCAAGGCCGCCGGCTGCGAGATCTGGGACCTGGACAACCGCCACTACTACGACTTCTCCACCAACGGCATCGGTTCCTGCCTGCTCGGCTTCAACGACCCCGACGTCACCCGCGCCGTCTGCCGGCGCGTCCGCAGCGGCAGCATGTGCACGCTGAACCCGCCGGAGGAGGTGGCACTGGCCGACCGGCTGTGCGAAATTCATCCCTGGGCCGAGCAGGCGCGTTTTGCCCGTTGCGGCGGCGAAATCTGCGCCGTGGCGGTGCGCATCGCCCGCGCCACCACCGACCGCTCGGTGGTGGCCATCTGCGGCTACAGCGGCTGGCAGGACTGGTATCTGGCGGCCAACCTGGGCGACAGCGACGCGCTCCGCGGCCACCTGCTGCCGGGGCTCAACCCGCTGGGCGTGCCGCGCGAACTCCGCGGCACCACCGTTCCGTTCACCTTCGAAAACCGCGAACAGTTCAACGCCATCCTGGAACAGTATGGCTCCCGGCTCGCCGCCGTGGTCATGGAACCGTGCCGCAACCAGGATCCCGAACCGGGTTTCCTGGAGTTCGTCAAGTCCGGCGCGCACCGGGTCGGGGCGCTGCTGATCTTTGATGAAATCACCATCGGCTGGCGGCTGGCGTTTGGCGGGGCGCACCTGAAATTGGGGGTGAGCCCGGACCTGGCGGTGTTTGCCAAGGCGCTCGGCAACGGGCATCCCATGGCGGCGGTCATCGGCACCCGCGCGGCCATGGCCGGCGCCCACGACTCGTTCATCAGCAGCACCTACTGGACGGAAGGCGTCGGGCCGGTCGCGGCCCTGGCGACCCTGGAAAAGATGCAGGCCGCCGGCGTGCCGGCGCATATCGCCCGGGTCGGGACGCGGGTGCAGCAGTGCTGGCGCGAGAGCGCCGCGCGGCACGGCCTGCCGGTGCACGTCGGCGGCTATCCCTGCCTGTCGCATTTCCGCTTCGACCACGCCCAGGCCGACGCCCTGCGCACCCTGTTCACCCAAAGCATGCTGGCGCGTGGCTTCCTGGCCGGCACCGGCTTCTATCCGACCCTTGCCCACACCGAGGCGATCCTGGACGCCTATGGCGCGGCGGTCGACGGCGTCTTTGCGGAGATCGCACCCGCCCTGGCGGCCAATACCGTCACCGCGCAGTTGCACGGCCCCGTTGCCCACAGCGGATTCAAGAGGCTGCTATGAAACTGGAACCTTGTGTGATCGACAGCCACGTTCATGTGGGGCTGGATTATGCCAACTACCTGGAGAACTCGCACCCGTACGCCATGAGCTTTGAGGACCTGGCGGAACGGATGGAGCACCATGGGGTCGGCCGGTCCATGGTGTTTCCCTTCGGCTCCAGCTATCACCTGCCGGCGGGTGAGGTGCCGGCGGCGCTGCGTTCCCGGTATCCCTACGAAAAGGAAAATCTCCTCCTGTTGCGTGAGATCTATGAGATCTATCCGGAGCAGGGTAAACGGGCCTTCCCCTTTGCCATGTTCGACCCGTCCGTGCGGGCCGAGGAACAGGTGGCGGGGCTGGAGGCGCTGTGCGGCCAGTACCGGCTATACGGGCTCAAGACCTGTTCCACCTACCTGCAGGCGTTCCTCAAGGACCTGCACGGCAAGGGCCGGCCAATTCTCGATTTCGCCGCCCGCCGGCAGCTGCCGGTCGTCTTTCATGTCTCCTATGACCCGGGCGATCCGTGGGCGCCCCTGGCCGATGCCCTGGACGTGGTCGAGGCCAATCCCGGCCTCCGCTTCTGCCTGGCGCACACCGCCCGCTTTTCCACGGCGGCGTTTGAGCGCGCCCAAACGCTCCCCAACTGCTTCATCGACTTTTCCGCCTTCAAGATCCATTGCGACTTGGCGGTGGCCAACTACCACGGCATCCCGCCGCCGGCGGAACGGCTGGACGTGGATTACGCCAATCCCCAGGCGGCGTTGCGGCAGATTGCGGAGCGCTTTCCCTACAAGATGCTGTGGGGCACGGACGCGCCCTATTACTCCTTCATCAAAAAATACACCGACGTCCACGGGGTGGTCACGGACGTGGCGCTGCGTTCCTCCTATGGCGCCGAATGTGCCCTCCTCAATGCGCTGCCCCGCGCCCTGGTCCGGAAGATCGCCTTTGACAACACTGTCCGGTTTCTCTTTGGCGACGGTTCGGGGAAAAATCGTGACACGTAAAACGTGAAGCGTGACACGTGAAGCGTTACCCATGACACACGGCGGCAATCACTTGACCGGTCAAGTGGGCACGGACGGACACGGACTTTCACGGACCGGCACGGACGGAACTCACGAATCGCCCCCTTGTCCGTGTGCGTCCGTGGAGGTCCGTGCGTGTCCGTGTCCCCCCTCAACCCTTCAACCCTTCAACCCCCCAACCACACCCCCAGTTAGGAAATCCCCATCATCATGAGCAAGTCAAAAAAAATCAGCCTTGGCGGCGCCGTTTGGTCCGCCGCCCCGACCCCCTTCACGGACAAAATGGAGCTTGACGTTCCCGCGGTCAAGCGCATGGTCGAGCACCATGTCCGCCTCGGCGTCGGGGGCTTGTTCCTGGCCGGCACCAACGGTGAAGGGCCGTGGATGACCGACGCGCAGCGCCGCCTGCTGGTCAAGACCGTCGTGCGCAGCACCGCCGGCCGCATGCCGGTGGCGGTGCAGGTGAGTGACAATTCCGCCGCGCGGATTCTGGACAACATCCGCGCCGCCCGGGAAGACGGCGCCGACATCGCCGTCATCGCCCCGCCGTATTTCCTCTCGCGCACGGAACCGTCCGCCGTCCGCGACGTGTACGTGGAAGCCATCCGCCAAAGCCCGCTGCCGGTCGGCATCTATGACCGCGGCACCTACAGTTCCGTGGCCGTTCCGGAACCCCTGCTCAAGCAGATCTACCTGGAAAAGAACGTGGTCATGATCAAGGACAGTTCCGCCAACGAGAAACGCATGCGGCTGGCATTGGAGGTCAAGCGCCGGCGGCCGGAGCTCAAGCTGCTGACCGGCTGGGAGTTCGAGTGCGTGCGCTACCTGGCGGCCGGCTTTGACGGACTGCTGCTCGGCGGCGGCGTCTTCAACGGCTTCCTGGCCGGGCAGATCGTGGCGGCGATGGCGGCGGGCGACCGCGGCCGGGCCGAGAAACTCCAGGCACGGATGAACCGCATGATGTACGCCGTGTACGGCGGCAAAAAGATCGCCTGCTGGCTGTCAGGCGAGAAGAAACTGTTGGTGGAGCTCGGGCTTTTCGGCAGCTGGCGGAACTATCCCGACTACCCGCTGACCGCCGCCTGCGACAAGGCCATCCAGGCCACCCTGAAACGCGACGCGGAATATTTGCTGCCCTGAACCCAACGGCGGCACGGGGCGGGGGGGGGAGCCTCGACCGCAATCGATTGCAACCGACCGCAATCGACTGCAGTCGATGAAGAAGAAACCATCCCGCCCCTTCCCACCTCCAGTCCGACCAGGAGCATTCCATGCCCAAAGAAACCATGACGCGGCACGCCGCGGACAATGTGTACCTGCACCAGGATTTCCATGGCGCCCTCAGCCATGGCATTGACTACCTGCACCGGCAGTTCGGGGCGGCCGCCGTGCGCGAGTACCTTTGGCAGTTCGCCACCGCGTATTATGCACCGTTGAAGGACGACCTCAAGCGTCGCGGCCTGGCCGCCATCCAGGAACATGTCGAACGGATCTACCGCACGGAGGGCGCGGCCGTCCAGTGCACCGGCACGGCGGACGAGTTGCGGATCGAGGTGCCGGCCTGCCCCGCCGTCATGCACCTGCGCGGCCAGGGCGCTCCGGTGGCGGAACTGTTTTATGAAACAACGCGGACCGTCAACGATGCCATCTGCGACGGCACGCCGTTCGCCGCCGAACTGGTGGCCTACGAGCCCGCCACGGGCCGCAGCAGCCAGCGCTTTTATCGGAGGCCGTCATGATTTCCTGCACCGAATTCATTCCCGCCTACAGCGAACTGTTCAAGTACCTCCACGCCCGGGGCGGGGAGGCGGCGGTCCGCGACTTTTGGAACTACCTGTCCGACAACTTTCTCGGCAACCTCAAAAGCCTGGCCGAACAGCACGGCATCCGCGGCTGCTGGTTGTACTGGAGCCACACGCTCAATGAGGAGGCGGCGGACTTCACCATGGAGCTTGACGAGGAGAAGGGCGAATTCTCCATCATCATGCGGCACTGCCCCTCCAAGGGGCGGCTGCTGGAACTGCACCACCTCACCCCGTATCCCAACTACTGCGGGCATTGCGACGTCCTCTACCGACGCGTGCTCGAGCCGCTCGGCTTCGAATGTACCGCCGACCTGAGCCGGACCGACCGCGCGGAGTGCGCCTTCTGGTTTCGGAAAAAACCGGCGGCGGGGTAAATCTGACGGAGTTTATCTTTGATACATTCTCGATATTGTGTGTTCGTCGTCGTTGTCGTGGTCGTTCTTCGTACTCGATTCGATGACGACCACGATTTTCAATCTGACAAAGAAGAATTAGCCAGGGCCAAAGGCCCGATTTTATCATAGCCTGGGGCAACGCCCCAGGTTTACGGGAAGGAGAAATCGAGGGCTGAAGGCCCGTTTCATGAAACGCCCCTTCAGGGCTCAACCATTTATGTCGCATTTCCTGGGGCGTTGCCCCAGGCTATGATGAAAACGCGCCGTTGGCGCTCAAAAACGAGCTTAACCTGATGGATATGGGCGACACGCCCGTGCCCACTCACCCTTCAAATTGATGCAAACTCAACCGCAAAGAAGGATCATCCCCATGAACGTCACCTTCCAAGTCGCGGGGCGGGAAACCGACACCCGCCAGGTTTTGGCCTGCCGGCGGATGCTGGTGGGGCCTTGGTGCAACCAGCCCGAGGAGTACGAGGGCTACAACGGCTTTGTCGGCTGGCCGGGGCTGACCATCCTCAAGAGCGGCCGCTGGCTGCTGCCGTTCAGCTCGGGGTACTGGCACGCCAGCTTTCCGCTGACCGCGGAACTGCTGAAAGATCCGGAAAACCACAAGTTCTACCGGGACATGCATGACGGGCACGGCTGCCCGTTTGTCAACGCCCCCCGCGGCGGCCGCGCGCACTTGATGCACTCCGACGACCAGGGGCTGACCTGGAGCCGGCCGGTCACCCTCATCGACACGCCCTATGACGACCGTCACCCCTCCATCCTGGAACTGGACAACGGTGACTGGGTCGCCAATTTCTTCGAATATTGGATGCCGTCCCACTGCCAGGCCCGCTACATGCGTTCCCGTGACCGCGGCACCACCTGGACGGAACCGCAGGCGACGCCGGGCAACGGCGGCGGCTTTGGCGCCAATCCGATGATCCAGCTCGCCGACGGCGCGCTGGTCTGGGTGATTGAAGGCTTTTACGATCCGAAAGCGGCTCATTCAGTCACCGGCGTCTTCCGCTCCGAAAACCGGGGTGAATCCTTTGAGTTGGCAGCCGTGGTCAATCCCGGCCATGTCCTCGAAGAACCCTCGGTCGTGGAACTGGCCGACGGCCGGCTGCTGCTCATCGGCCGGCGGCAGGACGACCTCTGCTGGTCGGCCGACGGCGGCCGCACGTGGAGCGAACCGGTCTCGGTCGGCGTCGAACTGTTTGACCCGCACCTGCTGCGGCTGCCCAGCGGCGTGCTGGCCTGTTTCCACGGCTCCTACGCCGGCGGCGGCCTCCGCGTCATGCTCAGCCCCGACGGCGGGCAGACGTGGCGCGGGCCCAAGGCGGGGATCGGCTACAGCGTCGACCCGCACGTCTACGGCTACTCGGCGCCGGCGGTGCTGCCGGACGGCTCGGTCTACGTCGCCTACCTCCATTCCGGCGGGCATGCGCCGGCGGATGCCCGGACCGAGGCGATCTGGGGGCTCCGGCTCACGGTCAATGAGGCCGCGGACGGCATCACCCTGCACCCCGCCCCCGGCTCCCCGGCCGCCCGCGGCGGCGCGGCGGGCGCCAGTGCCCTGGCCGGCTTGGAGGGACTGGTCACCCATGGGGGCGACCCGGAATTGGGGGAACTGCGCCGTTCCGAATAACGGCATTTGATACCAATGACCTCAGAAAAATCGTCCAGAGCCGCCCCCCCCAATCCGGTTGGATGACGCGCGTGCCGTGTTCGCGCGGAAGCAGCACGGCCACAAACTTGCCAGGCGGTTCCAGACATGATAGTTTCCCGCGTTGCCCATGCACCACCGCGATTGTCGTGGTGGGCGGCGGGATGGGCGACAGTGAAAACGACGCCGGGCAAACGCGTCAGAAAGATAGCGCGACAAACCGATGGACATGCTGACTTTTCTGGCCGCCGGAATCCTGGCCGTCAATCTGGGGCCGGTGGCCAACCGGAGCTATACCGACACTCCCCAAACCCGCGGCTGGATTGAAAATGAAAACCATCTGAGCCTGGGCCGCATTCCCGACGGGCGCCAGCAGTATGGCGACATTCCTTTCCGGGTGACCAATTCCCGGACGGCCGGGGGAAAGGATTTCCTGTATCTTGCGGGCAAGCACTGGAACCGGATGCCGGCCGCGGCCGCGCTGCCGCTTCACACCGGCAAAGCGTATGCGCAACTTCATCTTCTTCATGCGGCCGGCTGGGTGGCGCCGGGACAGCCGCTCGGGGAGCTGATCGTCTCCTATGCTGACGGCACGCAACAGGAGATTCCGATCCAGGCCGGGCGCGATGTGGCGGACTGGTACAACGGCCGGGAAGGGGACAACGCCCGCTTTGCCTATGCCGAGGGAGCCAACAAGAACCTGGGCAATTACGTGTCGAGTTTCGCCCTGGCCGCCAAACCGCCGGTCCAGCTTCAGTTCCGGGTGACGGATGAAAAGGGGATGTGGATGATCTCGGCGGTGACGCTGTCGGAAAAGCCGCTGGCGTTGCCGCCCAGGTCGCATGTGCCCGCGCTGACGCCACGCCAAACGCCGTTGCCGGTGGCGAAGCGCGAGGGGCCGTCCTACCAGGTGTTGGTGCTCGGCGACACCCATTTCGATGCGGATCCCGCGGTCTACCACCGGGACTATCACGAACCGGATTCGCGGCTCAACCACATTCAGCGCGCCGAGTTCGCCCGCAATGCCGAGATGTGGTCCGGCTACGGCCCGCGGTTGTTACGCGCCGTCGGGCGGCAAGTTACGGCCGACACCGCCTTCGTGCTGCAGCTTGGCGACCTGGTGCAGGGCGACTGCGGCAATCCGCAGGTCCATTCGCGCATGCTACTGGATGCGTTGCAGCTTTGCCAGAAGGCGTTTCCGGGACTGCCGTTTCTGACCACCGCCGGCAACCACGACATCCGGGGAACCGGGGCCGCTGCCGCTTACCGGGACACTCTGCTCCCCTATCTTTCCCGCGAACTGAAACAGCCGGTCCGCTCACTGAACTTTTGTTTTTCCCACGGGCCGGACCTCTTTCTCTTCATTGACTTCAACGATCCTGATCCCGAGGTCATCCGCCGGGCTTTGGCGGAACACGGCGGCGCCCGCTACAAATTCGTTGTTACCCACGGCCCGGTCATTCCGTCCGACAACCACGCGGCTGCCTGGTTCCTGTTCGGTGGTGCCGACCGGACGCGCGCTGAGATGCGCGAGCTGTTCCTGAAGAACGATGTGATCGTCCTGGCCGGGCACACCCACACCCTGGAACTGGCGGAATGCGCCACCGATGCCGGCCGGATCACGCAACTGATCGCCAACAGCGTCTGGATGAATGAGCCACTGGCGAAGCCGGCGGTGCAGTTTGAGCATCCGGCCGACTATGGCCGGCGGCAACGGGAAGAATATCAGAATCTGGAAGGCGCCCGGCTGCTTGATGAATACCGGCCCGCGCTGACCCGTTATTTCCTGGCGGAGGGCGCGGGATATGTCCGGCTCGACATTACCCCGGATGGTGTGACCGCTGTGTTCTTCGGCGGCGACCGTCCGGCGCCGGCCCTGACGTTCCGGCTGCGTTGAGCCGAGCGGTGGAATCGCCACGGGCGACACGCCCGTGCCTACAGGAAACCCAGATCCGTCTTCTGTAGCGGCGCCTGTGCCAGGCGCCCCCCAAAATGACCACTCCCCACGCGGCTGGCACAGCCGCGGCTACAGCGAAACACCCCTCTTCGCGGGGTTGCACCCCCGCGCCTGGACATTGGCAAAAGTCCGTCATCGGCGGGACGCCGATGCCTGGAGTTTGGCAAAACTCAACGGGCGGTATTCCCGTCCCGGCGGGACGGGGCGGGAATAGGCAGGGGCTTCAGCCCCTGTTTTGTCACCCCCGATTTCGCGTGCCGTCAGGTACGCGGCGAATCGCGGCGTACCTACGGCACGCCATCGTTTCATTTTTCGGAACAGGGGCTGAAGCCCCTGCCTATTTTCATTCAGTCCCTACGGGACGAAGCCGCCCACCCCGTACTTGTGCCCAAGGCCAGACACGCTAAAGCGTGAACTCAAACGACCCGTTGAGTCCAGCCTTCGCTATCTTGGCGGCCTTCGGTTCAAATTTTTCTCCGCGGTTACTGCCGCTCGAAGACGTAGAGCATGGCGCTGAAGGCGGGCAGGGGGAAGGTAAGGGTGACCACGCCGTCGGCGGCCGTGACCGTGCCCAGATTCTCCGGCTTCAGTTCGCTGTTCCGGTTGACGGTGTCCACCAGGGACGGGGCGCGCTTGATGGCGGCCTGGGTGAGCTTCATCTGTTGGGCCAGGTACCAGGAGTTGGCCTGGGTTTCGGACAGGGCATAGCGGGTGACCTTGAAGCGGTCGCCGAGCCCGGCCACGTTGACCTTCAGGTCGACGCCGGTGGTGTAGCGCGCCTGGCTGGCGACGTCGAAGCTGTAGGCCAATACCTTGACCGTGCGGTTGTTTTCCACCGTGGCCAACGCCCAAACCGGTTCATGGTCGGCATCGGCCGCGACCTGGTTGCCGCCGTTGAGCATGGCCAGCAGCTGATAGGCGCGGCAGACCGGGGTGAAAATGCCGTGGAAGGTGATGACGGTGGCCTGGCCGGCGAACTCCGGCGCCGTGGCCTCTTCCGCCGCCGGATATTTGGCGAAATAGATGGGGGAATGGAAGAAGAAGGCCATGAGGTCGACACCCAGCCGCTCGGAGAAGTTGCCCATGTGCAGGGTGGCAATGGCCTGGATGTGGTTGTTCATGTCGTGGGGGATCTCGGCCGCTTTCCAGTGCCCGTCAAAGAAGACCGGGGTGTACTCGGTGTTGAACAGGCGGAGCGTTTTGCCGGTCATCTCTTCATACCGTTTGATGTAGCCCTTGTAGCGCAGAATCTGGTCTTCGCCCTGGCGCCAGGAGATGTCGGAGTGGCCGCCGCCGAGGTAGCCGTGGTAACTGATGGCGTCGATCTTGGTGCCGACTTTGCCGGTGGCGTAGTTGACGCCCCTGGCGCAATGCTCCAGCATCGGCTCGAGGTAATCTTCCGGCGGGCCGCTGGGGCCGGCGATGAAGATCTCCGGCAGCGCCCGGGTGGCGCCGGCCACCGTGTAGTCCTGCATCTTGATGAACTCCTCGCGGCACTGGTCGCGCTTGCCGGGGAGGCCGTGGAACTCCGGCTCGGTGCCCGGTTCGTTGCCGGTCTCGAAGATCCAGCTCTTGACCTCCTCGGCGCCATAAGTGGCGACGAGGAAGGTGATCAAGCGGTAGTTGAGCTCCTCCCACAGTTTGTAGTCACGCGGGGCATAATTCTCCCGCCCTTCCCACGCCAGGGCTTGGGGAACGGTTTCCAGGCCGATGATCGGCTTGACGCCGCCGACCAGGATCTCCTTGTCCAGCATGTACTTGATGCTGGAGAAGTCGGTGGTCAGGCGGCCGTCCGGGCCGATGGTGCAGACGGGGGGAAACGGCTGGTCGCTCTCCGGATAATGCGTCCGGTTGGCGCCGAAGCTGACCTTCCAGTTTCCCTGCGGGTCCTTGGTCACGGTGCAGAGGTTGGTGCTGTTGTAGATGTGATGGACACGGACGTATTTGAAACCCAGTTTGGTGCGTTCCTGCAGCCAGCGGCCCGGCCCCTCGACGAACGGGCCGGCGGTGCCGATGCTCGGGGAATAGACGCGGTCGGCGTTGTGGTGGTCGACGGCGTTCAGCGGGCTGGTGAACACGGTGCCTTGCCGGCCGCAGTCAACGGTGACCGTTGCTTTGGCGGTGTTCTTCGGGCGGACGGGCAGCGCCTGGTATTCGGTGGGCACGTCGATGCGCAGGGCGTCGAACCAGGCGCGGCCTTTGGAGCCGCCTTCCAGACCAAATTCCCATTGGGCGTACTTGGCGCCGGGCGGCACCGTGAGGTCGTGTTTCTGAACGTTCCAGCCGGTGCTACCCGAGACGGCAGCCACCTCGGTCACGGCAAGACTTTGCCGCCGGTCGTCAAGCAGCCGGACACGGGCGAACGCCTTGCCGGTGGCGACGCCGTCCGTGCGGATGGCCAGCGAGGCTTTGGCGGTTGTGCCGGAAAGCGGGCCGGCATTGGAGCGGATGAGGCAGTCGCCTTGGACGCGGAGGGAGGCGAGCCGGTCGGCCGCTTGATCGGTCACGCAGATGATGTCTTTTTTGAGCCGCCCATCGGGGAATTCGAAACCATTGGGGATGGTTTCCAAGTCGTAGCGCACTTCAAACGAGCCGTTTTCCGTGATGTTGACGGTGCTGGCCACCTTGCGGACCGGGGTGGGTTCTTTCCACACCTTAACGTCCGAAAACCAAGCCTCCGACCCTGGGTGCGCCCAAGAGCAAATGATCGGGCGAATGGTGGTGGTGGTTTCCTTGATCGAAAAGAACGTGTCCTTGCGCAGGACGGTCGTCCAATCCTGATTGCCCTCCTTGTACAAACCGTAGTGGTACATGCCATACCAGTTGCCGTTGAGCTCGCCCTTGGCGTTGTACTCCACCAGCCCATAGCCGAGGCCGTAACACCACGGCAGGTTGCTGCCTGCCTTGGGGATGAAGGAGTAGTTCTTGATCTTGACCCGGACGGACATGTGGTATTGGTAGCCGGGCTCCGGCGTGAGCACCAGCGTGGACTGGAGCCGGGCGTCGTCATAGAGATGCAGGACATTTTTGCCGGTGGCGGGATCCTTCTCGATGACCGCCTTGCCCTGGGTCACCTCCCAGCCGGGAATGGTGCCGTCAGTGGCGGTCTGCGCGAAGTCCGGGTTGTAGCCGGCCAACAGATTCTTAACCTCTTCTGCGGCGGTCGTCAACTGGCAGGCTGCCAGCAGCGCGGCGGCGGTACACCCCCATGACCAGTTGCGGATAAGGCGGAGGCGTTGGGTGAGTTGGTTCATTTCCCTTTTTCCTTCATCTCAATGGTATTGTGGCTATTTATGGGATTGTTGATTGGCAAGATATTTCCATAGGCGTGCGTACGATTCGGCCGTGTAATAGCCGTGGCCGTTGCGGGGGTAGGTCAGGATTTCCTTGGGCGCCCGGATGGCATTGAACACCGCATAAATGCCGGAGGGGGGGCAGGTGGTGTCGATCAGGCCGGCATCGATATAGGTTTGCGCCTTGATCTCAGGGGCGAAATTGACCAAGTCGAAGTAGGGCGCGGTCTTGGCGATGGCGGGATCCGCCGGCCGGCCGTCCCGATAAACGACCCAACCCGGCCAGCCGGCGTTCAAGCCGCCGGCCTGGCCGGAGAGATTGCACAGGCCGGGCACCAGGGCGGCGCAGAAGGTGACCTGCGGATCCAGCGCGGCCCCGGCCAATGCCTGCGCGCCCCCCTGGCTGCTGCCCCAGGTGACCAGCGTCCGGCCGTCCCATTCCGGCTGGGCCTTGAGGAATTGCAGCGCCCGCGCCACGCGCAGGAACATGCCCCGGAAATAGCAGGCGTCACGGTTGCCGGCGCCGAACCCCGGATAGCCGGCCAGTTCTCCGGCCTCCAATTGCCGGTAGTACTCAGCCGGCTTGCCGTTGGCAATGCCGTGGGCGTTGATGTCCATGGCCAGGCAGGTGCCGCCCGCGGCCATCCAGTCCACCCGGTTGGCGCTGCGCACGCCGGCCCCTTGCAGGCACAGAATGGCGGGCAGCGATTTCGGTTTGGCACCCACCGGACGGGAATAGTAGCCGCTGACCGGCCGCCCGCCCGGGCAGGCCAGTTGGACGTCAAAGGTCTCGACCCGGCCCTGGCCGTCGGCGATGGGCGCCACCGGGGTCAGGACCGGCTCCATGGGCCGGGCGGCCAGGTCGCGGAGTTGGGCGCGCCAAAAGACAAGAAAGTCGTCAGGGCGGGTTAGGGGGGCCTTGATCTCTAAAGGCGAAAAACCGACCCCGGCGCGGGCAGTTGCCGCCGCACCCGAGACATCGTGGTAAGTCGCGGTCACCAAGACGAAGCCCGGGCGGTCCAGGGTGAGGGTGACGGCCACCGGCACGGTCTGGGTGGTGACGGCGGCCGTTTGCGGCGGCGCGATTTCCCGGGCCATGGCGACCTGGACCGTCCGCCCGGCCACCGGTTGCCCTGCCGCGTCCCGCAGACTCAGGTGGAACGTGGCGGTCTCCCCCGCCGCATAAAGGGCGGCCGGCCGGTCGGTGGCGAGCACGATGGAAAAGGCCGGCGCCGACGCCGTCGGGGCCTGGCCACCGGCCGCGCCGAATACGGCGGCTGGCAGGAGGAGGCCCGGCCACAACAGAAACCAACGGAGGACTGGATGCATTCACTCTCTCCAGCGGCATCAGTTTTCGTTTAGGTCGCACATCGGTTTGGTGATGCCGGACTTCTGACGGCCCTCGACGTGGCCGTCGCACATCGCCAGATTGGCTTTGTTGGTGTGGACGAACCCCGCCATGCCGTCAAATCCCGAGCCAAACGCGCTGGCCTGAATGGCCGCATAACCGGTGATGGCACCGGTCTGCTGGCCGACAAAACCGACGCCCTGCTCAAAAGAGGAGGACAAGATGCCGTCAATGGTGTAAAGACGCTGGGCCGGGCTGGAGATGGCGCCGAGCCTGACGTAACAGCAGGTGCCGGCCGTGTTGTCGGTCAGGTCGTTGTAGCCCCACCAGTTGGAATCATTGCGGATGCGGTAGTAGCTGAACTGCCGCACGGTGGAGGCCGGCAACGGCACAAGCTGGGTGGCGGTGGGGCAATTCCAGATCTCGCGGGCGCTGGTTTTGACGGTGCCGTCCCACAACGCATAGGACGGCCCCACATACCCCAAAATGGTGAGCCGTTGCGGCCACCACTGGCCGGGGTTGCGGTTGGGGTCATAGGCGCGTGGCAGGCAGTCGTCGCTGTCACCGGCGTAGCTGAGCGACCCGAGGGCGATCTGCCGCTGGTTGCTCAGGCAGATGGCGCCCCGGGCGGTTTCCCGGGCGTTTTTGAGGGCGGGCAGCAGCATGGAGGCCAAAATGGCGATGATGGCGATCACCACCAAGAGTTCGATCAGGGTGAACCGGCGGTTGGCTGTCATGGGGCGCCTCACAGCTTAAGAAACATGTTTCTATACCCATTATAACCCATTTCCGAAACCTGTCAAGGGCGGGCGAAAACGTGCCGCGCGTTACTGTGCTGGGGGCGCCGGGGAATGACCGGCCACCGGCTGCTTAATTCTACTTTGTTACATTCTCGATTCTTGTGCTCGTCGTCGTTCTCGTTGTCGTCCTTCGTACTCGATTCGATGACGACGACGAGCACGAGAACGACGACGATTTTTAATCTATCAAAGTAGAATTAACTCCGGCCGTCATGCCTCCCGGATGGCGTTGCGGTCGCTGACGGCGACGGCGATGCCGCGTTCCTGCCCTGCCCCCTTGGGCGCCACGGCGCAGTAAAAATGATAGAGCACGCCGTTGGCGCCGATGATGCCCGGCTTATGGGCGTACAGCGTGTCAATGGCGCCGAGCCCGCCGACGTCAACCAGAATGTCACCGGCCTTCCGCCAGTGCACCAAGTCCTTGGAAAACGCCGCGCCTTCCCGTGCATGGCCGTCCGACGAATTGCCAAAATAAAACATAATCCATTCGCCGTCATGGCGATACACGCATGGATCAGAGGCGAATACGTCGTCGAAGGCGCCCCGGGGCCCCACCGGCAGCAGCGGGTTGGCGGGGCAGCGCTCCCAATGGACCAGGTCGCGGGAATGGGCCATGCCGCTCTGTTCGAGCCAACTTCCGTCTTCCCGGTCTTTGGCGTTGTAGAACAGGTAATAAACGCCCTCGTGCTCAAGCAGATGGGATTTGTAAAGCCCGCCGCGCTCCCACGCCGCGCCGTCTTCCGGACGCAGGATCGGGGCGCCGGTCTCCCAATGGCGGAGGTCATCGGAAAAGCACAGCCCGATCACCCCCGGCCCCACTTCGTAGCCGGGCTTGGGGTAGGCGTGGTAGGTTCCGACATAGCGGCCGTTGACTTTTTTCAGTTGGCCGTTGCCGAACAAGTCGTGGTCGCGCAACAGGCAATTCATCCCCGCGTTGAATTCGGTGATGCTGCCCTTGAGGCCGCGCCCCATGATCAGGCCGTCCCGGTGCCAGTGGAGGAGGTCGTCGGAGACCGCCAGCCCGCTCTGATACCCCCGGCCGTCAAAGCCGATATAAAGCATGCCATAGCGCCCGTCATCCAGACGGAACGGAAAGGGGCAGTCGACGGCCTGCGAATCAAAGTCGCCTTCCCGGCCGGAGGCGGCCAAAACCAGTTTGTCGTATTTGTGCGGCGTCTTGATGAAGTCGTGTGACATGGCGACCGATTCTCCTCTGTGGCATTCCCTTTGCGGTCTTCGTGTCTTCGTGGTGAATCCGAAGTTTTTAGGTTTACAAGGCACTAAGCGGGCAGAGGTGCCAGCTCCACCGTCTCGCCCGGCGCGGTGGCGAACGTCAGGCGGTCGCCGGTGAGCGTTTCCGCCGCCAGTCCGTTGCGCTGCAGGCGGACCGGCCGGCCGGGCCAGGGGGATTGCAGCGTGACGGGGCGCCCCCGTTCGCCGATGATCCGCACCGGGCCGACCGTGCCGCCCCGGCATTCGGCGGACACCAGGAAGGCGCCCTCCGCCCGCAGGTTCAGGAACCCGGCATCCCGGTTTCGCGGCCAAATGGGAAACAGGCGCAGCACGCCCTCATGGCCCTGCAGCAGCATTTCATTCACGGTGTTGGGGACGAGGCTGCAGTTCTCAATGCCATGCGGATTGTCGCGGATGAAGCCGTTGGGCTGGCCGATCGCCAGGATCATGGCGCGCAGCCGGGCCAGCAGTTGGCCGCCGTCGTAACCGACGCGGGCGGCGCACGGATAGAAGCTGTTCATGCCGTTGCTGTCACGCCAGGCATTGAGGGCGTCGATGGTGTTGCGGGCGATCTCCAGCAGGCGGGGCGGGCTCTCCAGGCCGACGGCCCCGGCCGGATAGAGGTGCTGGATGGCCAGGGTGTTGCCGGGGTTGGACTCCATCCCCCGTTCACTCAGGCGGAACACGGTTTTGCCGTCACGTTCGTAAGTTGGAAACTCGCTGAGGTGCTGAAGGATGTGCTGCCACTGGGCATGTCGTTCCAAGTCACAGCCCAGGGCCGTTCCGAGGTCGATGGCCAGCTTGAAGACCATCGGCACCAGCCCCAGCGACAGGACCGGGTTGAAGTCCGGGCCGCTGCATTCGTGGATGGCATCGGTGTAGATGACGTACCGGCCGTCCTCGAACTTGAGGTAGTCTTCCCAAAAGTCGGCGACTTCGCGCACGAACGGGTAGACGGCGGCGCCGTAGGCCGGGTCATAACTGTGGTACCAGTGCGCCGCCAGGTTGACCACGCAGTAGGCGGCATTGCTTTTTTGGCCGTAGAACAGGGACCCCTTCTCATAATGCTCGGAGGTGCAGTAGGCGTTTTCCGGATGAAACTGGGTGGTGTCGCTGCCCTTGGGGCCGATGCCGACGGGATAGTAGACGCCGCGGATGCCCAGGATTTCCCGGCAGAACCAGCGGCCGCGCTCCATGAAGTCCAGGATGGGCGCGTGGTAGACCAGGGCCTGTTCCAGGTGGTTGCTGGAGTAAAGGCCGTAAAACGGCGCCTGGTAGTTGTAGTTCAAATGGTAGTCGCCACCCCATTCCGGCTCGTCCGTGGTCACCCAGGTGCCGAAGATGCAGGGCGGAAACTCGCGGTCCCGGCAGCAGCTGCCCATGACGTACTGGGACAGGTAATAGCGCTGTTCGAGGACGGGATCGTCCAGCTCTACCAGCGACCGGCTCCAAAACTCCTGCCACCAGGCGGTGTGCGGAGTCCGCAGGGCGGCGGCATGCTCCTCCGCCAGGGCGATGGCGGCCTTCAGGTAATCGTTGTTTTTGAAGCGGCTTTGGACGCCGACCGCAAGGACCACCGGGCGGCCGGGCTCCAGACGGAAGGTCAGCCCTTCGGCACCGTGGAGGGCCAGGGCACAGGCCGCTTCCACCTGAAGCGGGGGGCGGGCCGGCAACTGGCGGGTCCACCAGTGGCTGCGGCCGGTCTGGCCGCTCACCGTTGCCGATTCCGGCTGGCGGGCCGGAGCCAGGTCAATCTCGACCGCCAGGCCGGTGCCGGTGGCCGCCAGTTCAACGAACAGGGTGTTTTGGGTGGCGGCGACCCAGGCGGTCAGGGTCAGGCTCATCCCGCCCCGCTGGAAGGTGGCGATGGTGGTGGCGTCCCACAGCCGCTGTTCGACCCGGTAGGACGCCCCTTGCAGTTGCGGCATCCGCAGCGCCACGCTGCCGAGGGGACGCGGGCCGTCATTGTATTGCCCTGTTAGTTTCCAGAAGTCGTTTTTGGCCAGCCAAAAACGCAGCTCTTCCGGCGGGCCGCCAAAACAGGCGCCAAGATCGCCGTTGCCGAGCAGCGGCGCGTCCGTGGCGGTCCGGGAGGGAAGCAGTTTCGGCGGTGCGGTGAACACGGCCGCATGGCGGGAGAGAATGGTTTTGGCGTCCATCATGGGGCGATAGTATAACCGTTGGTCATATGCCTTTTCACCGTTGCCATTTGTTGGGAACCCCCTTTTGAGGAAAGGCGGTTCCCAAACCCTCCGTCAAACCTTCTTGTGCCTTTTGCGGATTCCGCAGGCCGCCCCTTCTGTCCCAATCGTGGCATGTCGCACAAGAGCGGCCTGCGGAATCCGCAAAATGAAACAAAAGTTTTAGGAAGGGGCTTGGGGAGCACCCTTTTCCAAAAGGGTGGCCCCAACAAATGGTAACACGATCACCGGGCCGTGGCTTGGAACGGGCCGGCCGGCAGGCCGGAGGTGTCCGCCAGGGTGTTGGCCGGGTTGTCGGCCCAGGCGTACCGCACCGCTACGGGGGCCGCCACCTGGGGAGAGGAGACCACAATGGTTGCCCCCTCGATGGTGGCCCCGGCCTCGTGAAAGATGTGGTCGGCGCCGGCCACGGCGAATCCACGCAGGGGGCCGCCGCCGCGGCAGCACAGGGCGCCGCCGGCCACGGCAAAGGCCAGGCGCAACTTGGCGCCCTCCACCTTTGCACCAGTGCAGACCGGGCCGTCGCAGGCCACCGGGCGGCCATAAGTCTTGGCCAGGGCTTGGAGGGCCAGGCGCCGGCCGACATCGAGCTTGTTCTTGGGATGGATGTCCACCGCGTCGCCGATGTCCACGCTGACCGCCAGGCCGCAGCCGGGCACGGTGGCCGCCGTCTCGCGCTGGGCGTCGCGTAGCGCCGCCCAGCCGTTCAGGCCGGCATCCTCTGGTGGCGGCTGCCAGGCGGACAGCTGGACGATGTGGAAGGCAAACGGGGGCGTGCCCGGCACGTGTGCCGGTGGTGCGCCGGCCGCCGCCCAGCGGGCGCGCCAGTCGGCGATCAGGACCGGCAGCAGTTCCCGGTATTCCTCCGCCCGGGCGGCGTTGTTTTCGCCCTGGTACCAGATGGCGCCCCGGGCGGGGAAGCGGATAAGGGGATGAATCATGGCGTTGTAGAGCACGGTGCCGGGGTTGATCTCAACGCAGGGGTGCGCCTGTTCGACCGCATGGCGCCATTGGCCCGCCAGCGGCACC